>Ga0181415_1000158_pt1 | contig 18465 bp, 20 predicted proteins | sample 38SPOviralmetaG_FD_130140 | JGI IMG/M metagenome (GOLD analysis project Ga0181415, IMG submission 130140) | Marine viral communities from the oligotrophic San Pedro Time Series (SPOT) site, San Pedro Channel, CA, USA - 38 SPOT_SRF_2012-12-11 | ecosystem: Environmental > Aquatic > Marine > Strait...
CTACTCCAGCTTTAAGTACTGATACTGCTGTTGTGGATTTTGCTGATTTATCTTTTGTGGGTGTAACACTTACAGCAAGGGGTGCTTTAATTTATAACGATACAGCTTCTGGAGATCCAGCTGTTGCAGTTTTAGATTTTGGTGGAGATAAAACAGCTACTTCAGGTACATTTACAATACAGTTTCCAACAGCTAATGCGTCAGATGCTATTTTAAGAATAGCTTAATAAAAGAGGTGTATTGTGACTACTAGAACATTTACTGTTACAGTACAAAGTGTCGGTGGTTACAATAAATACTTCATTGACGGAGTACAGCAAGATACCCTTGTATTAGCTGAAAACGGAACGTATGTATTTAATTGGTCTGCTGCTACAAGTCACCCATTAAGGTTTTCAACAACTTCCGATGGTACTCATAACAGTGGCAGTGAGTACACTACTGGTGTAGTAAAAGATGATGGTAATTATCTAACAACAATTACTGTTGCTGCATCAGCACCAACTTTATATTATTACTGTCAATACCATTCAGGTATGGGTGGTCAAATTAACACAGAATCTGCTACCTCATGGGGTTTATTATCTTGGGATACAGGTACTTGGGGTAATCAAGCTGATGGGGGCTTAACTGTAAGTGGTGTTTCTGCAACAAGTGCTGTTGGCTCCGTTACCATTGATGCTGTTATCAATACTGGTTGGGGTAGAGTAGGATGGGGTAAATTTGGATGGGGTATTGGAGGTCAAGTAGTAGCATCAGGTGTTTCTGCAACAAGTGCAATAGGAACACCTTCATTTACTATAAGTGGATCAACAACAGCAACTGGTGTTTCTTCTACATCAGCAGTAGGATCAACAACACAAACAATTATTCAAGAAATAACAGTAAGTGGAGTTAGTGCTACTAGCTCTGTTGGTAGTGTAGTAGTTACTCATACTGGATTAGTAGCACCTTCTGGAGTATCAGCAACTACTAATGTAGGTAGTGTAACTATAGATGATAGATTTTTAGTTGGCTCTGGTTGGGGTAGACTTAGTTGGGGTAATCAAGTATGGGGTGGTGCTTACGCTGTAATACCAAGTGGTGTCAGTGTAACTTCTGCTGTAGGTTCAATAACAACTGTTGCTAATGCTATAGTGAGTGTTACTGGAGTATCTTCTACAAGTGCAGTAGGCACTATTGCAGCAATTTCAGCAGATGTGTCCTTAACTGCATCAGGTATTGTGAGCACTTCGGCAGTAGGTTCAACAACTCAAGAAATAACTTTTGGTACTACAGTAACTGGAGTGTCTACAACTAGTTCTGTAGGCTCTGTAATTGTAGCACCTAAAATAGAAGTAGATGTAACTGGTGTAGCACTTACTAGCTCTGTAGGAGCAGTAACATTTACTATGACTGGTTCTGTTTCACCTACTGGAGTATCTTCAACTAGTTCTGTAGGCTCAATTACTCCTATTTCTACTTATAATGTAACTGGAGTGTCTACAACATCAGCAGTAGGCAGTCCAACAGAAATAACAGGTACTGGTGTAGTAGATAATGTGACTGGGGTGGTATTGACGAGCTCAACTGGAAGTGTAATAATTATAGCATGGAACAAAGTTGATACTGGTACGCCAGTAACTTGGACAAAGATAACAACAGCAGCATAAAGGATAAAATATGGCTTCTTCATACTCAGCAGATTTAAAACTGGAACTCATGGCTACTGGTGAAAACGCTGGTACATGGGGGGATAAAACAAATACAAATTTAAACTTAGTACAACAAGCAATTGGTGGTTTTGAACAAGTAACCGTTGGTAGTGGAGCAACTGTTGCATTAGCAATGACAGATGGTACTATATCAAACGCAAGAAACATGGTTGTAAAAGTGGCTACTGTAACCTTATCAGGAGCCACTGTTTTAACTGTACCTGACAGCATAGAAAAAATGTATATATTTGATGTAACAGGTGTAACCAACCCAACAAACTTAACTATAAAAACAGCAAGTGGTTCTGGCTTTTCTCCAGATCAACAAAAAATATATTTTGCATATGCTGACGGAACTAATATTGTAGAGATATCATTAGATAGTTTAGGTGGTGCAATAGGCACAGCAAGTTTACCAACAGTAACTGTAGCAAAAGGTGGAACTGGTTTAACATCTTTAGGTTCTGCAAATCTACCTTTAAAAGTAAATAGTGGTGGTAGTGCATTAGAGTTTGGTGCATTAGCAGTAGCTGGTGGAGGAACTGGTTCAACTTCAGCGTCAGCAGCTAGAACTGCTCTTGGTCTTGCTATTGGTAGTGATGTTCAAATTTATAATGCTGATACAGTTTTTAAAGATGTAGCAAATACTTTTACTGCTGGTCAAAGAGGAGCAACACAAACTGCAAACGCAACTGGCTCAACTACGCTAGACTTCGATCTTTATCAGAACTTCGTCTTGACTTTTACAGGTAATGTAACTTTAGCAAATCCATCTACGGAATCAGTTGGTCAAGCTGGGGTGATAATGATAATACAAGATGGCACTGGAAGTAGAACAATAAGTTTAGGAACAGATTATGAAACAGCAGGAGCTGGTGGTTTGACAATATCTACTGGAGCTAATGATGTTGATATAATACCATATTTTGTTCAATCAGCTAGTAATATTCTTCTTGGTTCAGCTCAACTAGATTTTGGATAAGGAGTTTTAAATGCCAGTCAATCAAGGTTCAAATTTTAATTTCAACACAAGTAATCCTTATAATTTTGATGATTGGGGTGGTGTAGGACAATCCCCTATGAGTGGTACGAGAGGCACATATGCTGGGCCGGGTGGTCATATGAATTTTAGATACCCTAGTACAGTTTCTTACACAAGTGCTTCTGATGCTGGTAGAAAAGTTTTTGGTATGCACCAGAAAGCACCAAGATATATGGCAATAGCAAATGGTACAAGTGTTAATGGACAACTAAGTCAACTACAATCAGGAGGAGCTTGGTTTGGTTGGGATTCAGGTGGTAGAACTATTTTTAGGTTTCAGGGAGACAACACCAGTTATCAAACTAGTAGTCCAGGTTATATTTATCCTGCTAGTCCTACTAATCCACCTTTTGTTATACTAGATTTACAAGCAAGTGTTCCTGGTGGTTCTGCACCTGGTGTTAACCTTTATCTGTATCATGGACAAAATGCTCAGTTAATAAGACAAATGGGTTTTGCAGCAGACAATGGTCAAAATTGGAATGTCTATCATGCTGGTTTTGATGGTGGTGGTAATATAAGTGCTTGGGATTTTGAACCTATAGCTGGAGGCAGTAATTACCAATTCGATCAGGTAACACAGTTTTAAAAAATATTTGTATTATAAGATAAATCCGTTATATTTTAATAATGGAAAAAAGTAAAACTGCTGAAAATAAAGATAATAAAAAAATAACAGGAATGTTTAGTGTTCCTCTTTTTGAAAAAGATTTTATTTTTGATGAAAAAAAAGAATTTATTGAATGGACAAAAACTGTAGGTGGTAGAAAAATTAGTAATGTAGGTGGTTTTCAATCAAAAGATTTTGTTAAGATCAAAAACACATTAAACTCTAAATTTATAAAACAACTTACAAATGATGTAGCACAAGCAATTCAAGCTTATGGTCCTGGTAAATTTCAATTAGCATGTACTGCCATTTGGTCTAATATTAATGGGCCTGATTCATGGAATATTACTCATACACACCCAGAAACTGATTTTACAGCAACAGTATATTTTGATGTTCCTGAAGATAGTGGTTTATTAATTATTGATAATACAGATCATGTAATGGCTTTTCAAAGATTTTATTCTACTCCTTTTAATGTTGATTCTGTATTTACAAGATTAAAATATACTCATTACCCTAGAAAAAATAGTGTTGTTATATTTCCTGCTCACCTACCTCACTCAGTGACAGCAAATAAAACAAATCAAGAGAGAATATCTATATCTGCTAATTTCAAAGTAGTAAGAGAAGATGAAACACAAATTAACAATAGTTAAAGATGTAGTACCCTTACATCTATTAGACTTATTTAAAAAATGGTCTATAAGTTGTGAACAGTGGGGAATGGCGTATCCTATAAACCATCCAATAGAGGAAAGGTTTTTTAAACTGAATGTAATTAATAACGATGGTAATACTATAGAAAAAGCTACAGGTGCAGGAATTGCTTACGCTATAATTTCTATGATACACGAAAAATGCAAACTTTTTAATCCTGAAATATTATGTTGTGGAATAGGACTTAGAGATAAAAATACAAAAAGTAATATGCACACAGATCACAAACATGATTTGCCAGAAGAGATGAATGTAATGAAAATTTTAGGTCTTTTAGAGTCAGATTGGAAAGAAGATTGGGGAGGTGGTTTTCATTGGGATGGTAAAGATTACTATGCTCCACCAGGTTCTTTCATGATTTTTAATCCTAGAATACCTCACAAAGCTGGAGAAATATATTGTGAAAAAAAACGCTTTGCTGTCGATTACACTGTAGCGTCAAGCACTCCTTATGTGTTACAATCTCCTTATAATTAATTAATTATAAAGGAGATAAATATGTGGGCTTTAGTAGATACTAATGGTGATAATAGTATTACCGAGGTTATATCTGCACCTAAATCAATGACAATTGATGATGTAAAGCATCCTAAAGAGATTTTTTCTTTATGGTCTGAGAGTGAATTAAACGCTGTACGATTGTTTACGGTTGTAAGAGCAGATACTGGTGACACTAGATTCAATGATTGGGATGGTGATGCAAGTTATGCTTATGATACATCATCAAAAAAAGTTAATGAAACTATAAAGTTAGTTGACAAAGATTTAGCTAATTTTAAAGTTGAAGCAAAATCTTCAGCTAAAGAAGATGCGTATGATAAAATGAGACAGTTTGACTGGTATGTGCAAAGAGTAACAATGGATAGTTCAAAAACGATTCCTACAGCAGTCACTGATTACTGTGCAGCAATACGCAAAGACTGTGAAGATATCTGTTCAGCTATTGATGGAGCATCTAATATGACTGAAATGAAAGCATTGTACACTGATACTGTAGTAGATGGTAAAGTTACAGAAGTTGCTCGTGTTAATAGATGGAGTGACGATAGTTCAGTTATTGATCTAAAAAGATAGGGCTTTTACATGCCTTTAAGAGAAGTAAATATTGCACCAGGAATTAACAAACAAGTAACTCCAACAGGAGCAGAGGGTAAATGGATTGATTGCGACAATGTTCGTTTTCGTTATGGTTATCCAGAAAAAATAGGTGGTTGGGAGCAAACAACAACAGATACTTTAGTTGGAGTAACTAGAGAAATGCATATTTGGGCTGATACAACTGGAAGAAGATTTATTGGCATAGGCACTAATAAAGCACTTTTTGTTTATTACGATGGAGCATTTTATGACATATCTCCTCTTGGAACTGCCTTAACATCTTGTACTCTTTCATCATCAAATGGTTCAGCCTCAGTGACAATAAATAAATCTGCTCATGGATTGATAGAGGGTGATTTATTTTTATTTAGTAGTGTAACCTTACCCGGTGGAGGAGCAACTGGTTTTACTTCTATTAATTTTACTACTAATACTTTTCAAGTAATATCAGCTACATCTGACACTTTCACTGTAACGATGGCGAGTAATGAATCTGGAACTGGCATGAGTGCAACTGGTAGCGTAACTGTTACACCTTATTTTAAAATAGGAGATGCTTTTCAAACTGCTGGATATGGTTTTGGAACTGGTAGATGGGGTGGAGAAACTTTTCCTCTTGCTTCAGATACTTTAGATGGAGCATTATTAAACGATAGTGCTGGAACTGGTGGTTCAGGAACTACAATTACTTTGGATAGCACAGCTAATTTTTCTGCAACTGGTGGAAGAGTGTTAATAGATAGTGAATTAATAACATATACTGGTATAAGTAGCCCTAATCTTACTGGTATAACAAGAGGTGCTTTAGGAACAGCAACAGCAGCACACAACGATGGTGCCACTGTTATTGAAGCATCCACTTATGCTGGTTGGGGAGATGCAACAGATGAAATTGTTACTATTTTAGAACCTGGTAATTGGTCATTAGATAATTTTGGTGAAATATTAATAGGAACTGTAAGAAATAATAAAACTTTTCAGTGGAACCCATCCACTTCTAATTCTTTAGGTACAAGAGCTACTGTGATATCTGGAGCTCCAGAAAAAAGTGTAATGACTTTAGTATCAGATAGAGATAGACATTTAATACATTTAGGAACAGAGCCTACAATAGCAAGTGGTAGTCAAGACAAAATGTTTATTAGGTTTTCTGATCAAGAAAGTTTATCAGATTATACTCCCACCTCTACAAATACTGCTGGTACATTTAGAATAGATAACGGAGCTAAAATTGTTGGTGGAGTAAATGCTGGTTCTTATAATTTAATTTTAACTGACACAGCTGCTTATTCTATGCGTTTTATTGGACCTCCATTTACATTTGGTATTGAACAAGCTGGAGCTAATTGTGGTTTAATATCTCAACATGGAGTAGTAGCAGTTAATGGTGTAGTGTATTGGATGGGTCAAGCTGGTGGTTTTTATATATACGATGGTACAGTAAAAAAATTACCTTGTTCTGTTGAAGACTTTGTTTTTACTACAACTGATGATGGTGACTTAGGTTTAAATTTTGATGCTTCTGATGTAATATTTGCTGGTTACAATTCTTTGTTTGGTGAAATAAATTGGTTTTATCCGTCAGCATCAACTAATCAAATAAATAGAGTTGTAACTTATAATTATTTAGAAGGAGTTTGGACAATAGGATCACTTGATAGAACTACATACTATGACAAGACTGTATTTGATAATCCTTATGCAACTAAATTTAATGAAACTAGCACACCTTCCTTTCCAACTATTCAGGGAGTAACAAATATTAATGGTGCAAGTATTTTGTATGCTCATGAAAAAGGTAACAATGAAGTTAATAATACTGATACAACAGCAATAGTAGGTAGTATACAAAGTGGTGATTTTGAGGTAAATACACCTGATTTAGGAACTGGTGAATTTTTTATTAAAGTAAGAAGATTTATACCAGATTTTAGAGCTTTATCAGGTAATGCAAAGGTAACAATTAATCTCAAAGATTTTCCTAGTGACACTGAAGCAAGTAGCAGTTTAGGACCATTTACAATTAATTCATCAACACAAAAAGTGGATACAAGAGCCAGAGGCAGAGCAGCTAATTTAAAAGTAGAAAATACTGCAAGAAATGAAACATGGAGGTATGGAACTTTTAAAGCAGATTTACAAGTGGATGGTAGGCGTTGATGTATGGATGTAAAAAGAGTAGTAAGTTTTGATCAAGGAATAACTTGGAAGAGTGATCCTACATCTAATCCTTATGCTATTGTTTTAAAAGCAATTAAAATATGGAGATTTACAAAAACAGAAAACAAAAAAGCTTTTGCATTTTTTTCAAATATTATAAAAGACAATGCTCAAGTTTTTAAATGGGGTTTACAAAAACAGAAATCTTTCAAAGTATTTTATCATAATGAATACTGTTATTTTGAAGCACCAGATGATATAATATATAAAGTATTAATAAAAAAAGAAGAGAAAAAGAAAAAAGTAAAAAAAAATAAAACTTATAAAAAAGATAAAATAATTTATTGAAAGTTTTAATAGGAGTAAAAAATTTGGCTAAAATTGTAACTAATATACCAGATCCTAAAATGGAGTATACTGTAGAAAATCAAAGGTTAATAAATTTGGCTATAAATCAAATAGTACAAAAATTAAACAGTTCTTATCAAGAAGATTTAAAATCTGAACAACAAACTTTTGAGTGGTTTTTAACATGACAATACAATATAAAAACGCAGGATTTAATTTATCTTCTACTGGCACTACCTCAATACTTACAGCTCCTACAAGTGGTAGATGTTTAGTAAAACAAATACAAGCACACAATGGATCAACTGGTGTTGTAAGTTTAGTGACTCAAGTTACTGATACTAGTGCAACGTCTACTTTTAGAATAGATAATGCCTCTATGGCAGCAAACACTACAAGACAAATTATCACACACACTTTGGTATTAGAAGAAGGTGATATTTTAAAAATGACAGCAGGAACTGCAAATGAAATTCAAGGTATTGTATCTTATGCTTTAATTGATCGTTCTTTACAAAATGGTTAATTTTTGTAAAATATATTGATGCTAATTCATCAAGCTATTTTTCATATAAAAAAAATTATATCCTCGGAAGATTGTAAAAAAATGATTTCTTACATGGATAAAAATTGTAAGACAAAAGCAGAAGTTATGAGTAGGAGTGGTAAAGCTGAAACCGATACTAAAACAAGAGATGTTTTATCTCATTGGTTGAACCCTAATGACTATGGTGCTCCTCCATATTATACAATAGTAGAAGATTCTATAAAGAAAGCTATGGATAAGTATGTAAGTCACATTAAATTTTTAGGTAGATTACATTTAAACGAAATTAATTTGTTAAAATATGAAATAGGTAATTTTTATATTAAGCATGTTGATCAATCTACTACTCTAAACAGAACTATTTCTATAATAATAAATTTAAATGAAAACTATGAAGGAGGAGAAGTGGTTTTTTACAATCCTTTAACTAATAAACCATACTCAAAACCAAGTTTAAAAACTGGAGATATAGTTTTATTTCCAAGTAACTTTTTATACCCTCATCAAGTAACACCTATAAAAAAAGGTGTAAGGTACAGCATTGTCTCTTGGCTTTCATAAACTTATACCTAAGATAAATCAAGGTAAACCTTTTTATGTAAAAAATATTTGTGATAGTTTGTTTACTTGGAAAGAATTAGAAGCAATAATTAACATTAGACCCCTTACAAACATAGACAGATTTCACACTACAGCTAAGGTAAATGGTATAGAATGGGAGTCCTCGGCTTGGTTAAGTGATCAAAGCTCTATTCCAGCACATTGCCTTATACCTATTATAAAACAAGGAGTGTGTTGGCTTTCTGATATGTCTAGAGTTAATAAAAAAATTAATACTGTTTGTAATTATATAGAAGAACAAACTAAAGGTACTGTAGATGCTCATATTTATTTTGATTTACATAAATCAAAAATAAACACAAGTTTAAATCAACATTGGGATTTATCAGATAATATAATAGTTCAAATGTCTGGTATTACTAATTTTAAAGTATGGAACATAAAAAAAACTGAGGGAGAAAGAGGAGTATACACAGAAGAAAAACCTATAATAGATATTATTATGAAAAAAGGAGATGTTGTCTACATACCTAAATATTTAGTTCATCAAGCTGTATCTATGTCTAAAAGATTATCCATTAGTTTTCCAATTTCTAATAGAGAAGGTGAATTACCTCAAGATAGAGAGTGGATAAATATAGTCAGTTAATAGTTGACATCACATCTTGATGTGCTATATTTAATACATAAACAAAGGAAAAAAAAAATGACAAACAATTATTATTACATTACAACTGGGCAATTACAAAGAGTTGAACTTTACGATATAGCTAATGCCAAATCGCATTACTATTCAACTGGTGGCAATAAAATGTATGTTTTGAGACATTCATTTGAAGATTATAATGGTACAGTTAAAGATTGGTATGTTAAAACTTTATCAAAAAATATAGATGTTGCAATTGAGAAAGCTAAAGAATGGCTAAAAGAAAATGGTGAAAAAAATCACGATTTAATAATTAATAGCGATTATCAAGAAGTAGACCCTAATGGCACAATTCCTCAATGGGTAAAAGATATTGAAGAAAGTAATCAAATAGAAAGAGACAAAAGACAAGAACAAAAAAAGAAGTGGGATGCAGAGAGAGAACAAAGAGAATTAGAGAGAGCTGAAAAACATAAAAAGATTTTATCAGAGTTATCTAAATCTGAGTATGTTGGTCAACCTAAAGATAGATTAGAAAAAAAACTTACTGTTACATTTTTTAAATGTAAAGACGTAGACCCTTATTGTTATGGAGCATCTTCTTATGTAAATATTATTACTTTAGTAGATGAAGAAAAAAATATTTATTCCTACATTGGATCATCAGACTTAGGTTGTAATGAGGAGCTTGTTGGTAAAACTTTTAACATAAAATTTACAGTAAAAAAACATTCTTTGTATACTCCTAAATTTGCAAGAGACTATCACGACTTTAATGAAGGAGAGTACACAAGAAAATATGATTTTAAAGGTGCAAAACAAACTGTAATTCAAAGACCTAAAGTAATAAATTAAGTCTTTTATTTTTTTATGTAGTGTGATACTTTTAAATTAATTTTTATTCAAAGTCTCCAATTCAAACCCTAGCTAAATAGTTAGGGTTTTTTTTGTTGCTCTGTCTTCTTTTTTATGCAATTATATGTGCTATGAAAAAAATACAATGCACTACTGAAGAAATTTACAGAAATAAAAAAACTAATATGATTTATGCTACCAAAGAAGATGCAGAGCATGATGTGAATAATCCAAACACTGATACAAAACAAGATGATATAGTAACTGATGTTAAAGTAATAGTTCCACCAGAAGCTTTAAATTTAGTTAGTGGTACTAAAAAATAATGTTACCTAGAGGTGGAACAGAAATACAACATCATTTGTTATCGCATCATGTAGATGAAAAACTATTATCAAATTTTCAAATCTGTACCTCTATTCCAAATAAAGTTCCTTTATTAAAAGATAAAATAAATATACTGTGGCAAAAAAATAGTTATGACCAACCTAATATTTATCCTTGGTTTGAAGATAAAAGTAATCATGATAAATTTGATTGGTATGTTTTTAATTCACATTGGAACTATGAAAAGTTTAGATATAAATTTGATATACCTACACACAAATGTCATGTAATTAAAAATGGAGTTACAAATTTTCCAGAAAGAGTTCCATACAGATATGGTGATACTGTAAGAATGTTATTTCATGTCACCCCTTGGAGAGGATTAAATGTTTTATTAGGAGCCATGCAACAATTACAAGATTGTAATGTGCATTTAGATGTGTTTAGTAGTTGTAAAATATATGGTGAAGAATTTGAAAAAGCTAACGAATCAAAATATGAACCATTGTATGAACAAGCAAGAAATTTAGAAAATGTAAATTACATTGGTTACACAGAACATTCTTTTATACAAAAGTATATGTATCGATATCATATGTTTGCTTATCCAAGTATATGGGAGGAGACAAGTTGTAACGCAGCTTTAGAATCAATGGCTGGAGGTTTGTATTGTATTGTAACAAATTTCGGTGCTTTATTTGAAACATGCTCTGAGTTTCCAGTGTATGTAACCTATGACAAAAATTATAGAAATCTAGCTACAGCTTTTGCTCATGCTATAAGAGGAGCAGTAGAACATATGCACGAGCCACAGATACATGAACATTTAGTGACACAACAAAATTTTGTAAAAAGGTTTTATAGTTGGGAAAAGAAAAAATTAGAATGGACAAGTTTTTTACAAGGAGTTTTAAATGCAAAATCATGAGCCTATTTATTTGGATAATAATAAAAACAAGATAAAATTATTTGTAGCTACTCCAGTTCATAGTGATGTTTCTATACACTACATGCAATCGGTTTTTAAGTTACAAGCTAAATGTCATGAGAAAAAAATACCAATAATGTTACAGCTTATGAAATCATCTTTAGTAACACAAGGTCGTAACTTGTGCGTATCTGAATTTTTAAATTCTGGATATACTCATATGCTTTTTATTGATAGCGATATACTATTTCATGCAGATTCTATTTTTAAAATGATTGAAAAAGATGAAGAAGTTTTAAGTATACCTTATCCTATGAAAGTAATTCAATGGGATAAAGTACTTAATAAATGGAGAGATATTCCTAGTATGAATAAAGATCAAGCAAGTACCTCTGGTAATATGTATCCAGTTCGTATAAAAGATGAGGAAAACGATATATCGGTGACCAATGGTATGATTGAATTATCTCATTCTATGACTGGTTGTTTGTTAATAAAAAGACAAGCTTTGGAAAAAATGATAGATGCTTATCCAGACTTAACTATTAAACAAGAGACTATGATAGATGGTGAGAAACAACTACGCAAAAATTTATATAATTTTTTTGATACCTATTATGACCCTAAAGAAAAACTTTACTTAGGAGAAGACTTTGCTTTCTCTAGATTATGGACAAAAATAGGTGGTAAATGTATGGCTTTAATCACCGAGTACATTACTCATGTAGGGGATTATCAATTTTCTGGTAGATTAATTGATGAAATGGTAGCTATTCCCACAGATAGTATTGATACTTCTGAAAAGAAATAGTAGAATATCACTATATATCAAACTAAGGAGTTATTATGATTGTACCTATAGCAGCTGGTGTTGGAAGTTTTCTCTTAGCAAAAGCAAGTGGATCTAGTAATCGAGACGCATTAATTGCTGGAGGAATAGGTGCATTAGGTGGAGCATTTTTAGGTGGAGGAGCAATGGGTATTGCTGGAGCTGGGTTACAAGGAGCAACTCCTTTAATAGGAGGTATATCAGCTGGAGCTCTGACTGCTGGAGCTTTGCAAGGACAACCAAAACCATATAATATGGAAGATCAAATGAACGTGGGTTTTAAAGGCGTAGATCCACAACAATACGCACAAGCAACTGAAAATTTACAAGGTATTGGACAAAGAGCTACTTATGCTGATGCTCCTACAACAAATGTAGCACAACCTAGTGTATACGATTTTAGTAATCAAGAAATGTATACAGCTAGAGAAGGTGGTTTAGCAGAGATAAAAAGATTTAGAGAAGGTGGTGTGAATTACTTACCAAGTAAAACGGATCACGATGAAAAGGATTACAATAATTACACGAGAGCTGAAGGTTATGTAGAAGATGGAAGTGGTAATGGAGACAAAGATGAGGACACTATGTTAGCCCAACTTGCTGATGGAGAGTTTGTTAGTAGAGCTGATGCGATATTAGGTGCTGGTATAATGGAAGGTGCAAGTCCTGAAGATTTTAAAGAAATGAGAAGATTAGGATCTAAGTTTTTTTATAAACAACAAGATCAGTTAAAAAGGATTTACGACATAACCTCATGATAAATATTATCAAGGTTGATGTTGCAGAGCATTGGACAAGAGCATCGGTTATGTTAAAGGATGCAATAGATTTAAGTAATGGTAGGCATACATTAGAAACAACCTACAACAACTTAAAAAAAGGAGTTATGAGATTGTACGCAGTTTACTTTAAAGAAAAAATAAAAAGTTATTTCGTAACTCAAATTACAATTTACCCTGCTAAAAGTGTATATGGTATTATTTTTTGTGGTGGTAAACAAGTTATAAGACATATAGAAAAGATAGAGAATTTTTTTAAAAATGAAGCAGTCATAAACGGTTGTAGAGGATTAGAAATTATCGGAAGAAATGGTTGGGAAAAAGTTATTGACAATATGCCCTCTTTAGACTTTCAAGCAAAAGGTGTTTTTTATGAAATGGATACTTAAACTATTACCAAATCAATTAAAAGTTTGGTTATATAAATGTTTATACGAAGATATAGCTGACAAAGGAGAGTATGAAGATACAGAGTTAGCTCATGTCAATCCATATGAAGTTAAAATTTTAAAAGAAATTGGTGGTAAAGGAAGATTAAATAAAGAAACTGGTTTAAAAGGTTATTTTGGTGGTGGTGGATCTCCAGCTCCAGCTCCAAGTGGTGGATCTGGAAGACAAGAAACAATATCAAGAGAAGCTCCAGAAATAGAAGCAAGAAAATTAGCCTTATATGATCAAGCAATTGATTTAGCTACACAACCAATGTCCATACCACAATACCAAGTAGCTGGTCCTTCTCCATTAGAACAATCTGCTTTTACACAATCAGGACAAACTGGTATAGGATCTGTACCAGTACAAGCTGGATTAGGTGCAACATTAGGTGCTGGTCAAACAGCGATGACTGACATTACACAACAAGGTGGTATGATTGATTCTTTTATGAACCCATATCAAAGATATGTCATAGATGAAATAAATAGACAAAGTCAAGTAAGACAAAATGAACAATCAGCTCAAGCAATAGGAGCTGGTGCTTTTGGTGGTGGTAGAGAAGGTGTACAAAGAGCTGAAGAAGAAACTAGACGATTGGGTTTGATAGGACAAGCTCAAGCAGAGGGTTTTCAAAGTGCATTAGCTGCAGCTGAACGACAAAGGCAATTTCAAACTGAAGCTCAGCTTAATCAAGCTAGTGCTTTGTCTAATCTAGGTCAAACACAACAATCTATGGCTCAACGTGATATACAACAACAACTACAAGCTGGTCAGTTGCAAAGAGATATTGCTCAAAAGGGTCTTGAGGCACAAAGGGCGACTGAAGTCGCAAGACAAGCTGAACCATTTCAAAGAGTGGAATTTGCAAAAGGTATTATGACAGCATTACCAACTACTGCATCACAGATTACAGCAACGACTGGTCCGGGTGCTAATCCACTTGCACAAGCTGCTGGTGCTGGTATCGGAGCATATGCTGCTTACAACTTGTTATCAAATCCAGCTGCACAGACAAAGGTTTAATTATGGCAACAAACACAGAAGGTAATATTTTTGATCAAGAACCAGATGACACTCTTAGAAATAGGTTGGTAAGTCAAGAACAAAACATACAAGGTCAAGCTCCAGCTCCAGCTACCACAGTGCGAAGACCTTCTTCAGCTACTAGTGAGCCTATGTTCACGAAACAAGAAAGAATAGGTTACACTTTATTACCACTTGCTAGTGCTTTACTACAAGGTAAAAGATCTGGTGGTGGTTCGATATTGAATGATACATTAGGTAGTTTAGGTCAAGGTCTCATGGGTACAGCAGATATGGCTTTACGCATAAAACAATTAGAAGGAAAAAAGAAAGCAAGTGGTGGTTCAATAAAACAAGTAAAGTTACAACCTAATGCTGGACAAGTTGAAATACAAGGACAAATTTACACACCTGATATGGGAAGACAGTTTACTTTAGATGAAGCAACTATGTTGATGTATCCACCAGATACTTTTACGAATGTAGGAGATACAGAGAAAAGAAAAATGACAACCATAAAAGGTGGTTTTGCTAGGTATATGAGTGCTGAAAATTCTTTACAACAATTTCCAAAAGAAAAATTTGGTGATTTTTATATGAGGTTTGTTCCAGAAAATTTAGATATGATAGGAGAACCCATACTTGGTGCTAATAATCGACCACTTAGAATACAAGGAAACTACATTGGCGATAATCCAGTAATGTTCGATTTAATTCCAGAAAGTGTTTCAGCTATTCCGAGGGATGAATCTAAACAGTCTTTACGTTACATGACAAAAGCAGATGCCTTAAAGTATTTAAAAGGTTTTGGTGCTGATGAAAATACACCTGGTTTTAACGCAATGATAAAGATGATTTCGGAGGCTGAAGGTAAGCCACTTGAAATAGGAGATAGACTTTTAGGAAGACCAGTGGTATTTGGTGATAAATTACAAGACATGACTATTACTAAAAGAGGAGATAAAATTGAAAGTGTAACTAATTTATCTGGTGACACACCACAATACATAAAAGATTATCAAGACTTTAAAAAAGGAGTTTATAATAAATTTATTACCACTGATACTTCAAGAAGAAATGTGGCTAAACAGTTAGCTATTTTTGGTGGACAAATTTTAAGAGGTGAATTAAAAACTGGAGCTATACAAAAATTTACTTTACCAATGAGAAACTTTTTAGCGAGTATTCCTTCTTCTAATATGACATCTGACCAGATAGGTAATTTAACAAACCAACAATTATTTTCAGCCTTTTTAGGTCAAGTAGCTGGTACATTTAGAGTACCAGGTTCTGGTTCTACATCTGATAGAGAATTTGCTGCTTTTCAAGGAGCCATAGGTAACTTAGCTAATCAACCAGAAGGACAATACTTAAATATGTACTTTGTAAGAAAGAATTTTGAGAGAGAAAGAAAAGCTAATGAGATACGAGCAGACATGATGAAAGGTGGGTATTCGGAAGCAGAGATAGGTCAAGCTATTAACAAAGAATTATCTAAACCAGTAGGTTTAGTAGTTCCAGCTAAGTACAAAGATGACCCAGATGGTTTTAAACAGTGGTACAAATCACAACCAGATGGCACAGTAATAACTAATGTTGATGGTGATGGTATACCTATTCTTAAAGATGTGCCTACTATTCATGTAAAAGGTATGAGAGAGTTTAAGGAGGATTAATTATGACTGGTATAACATTTGGGGGAAGTAAAACATCAGATCAACTAGCTAAAGATGTCGGAGCTAATACTGAAGCAGTAGATGGTTATAGTTATCCAGATGCTCCAGAGGTATCTGCGATAAAAGATATAAGTTTTTTTGAATCTTTAGTACCTATGTTTAAAACAATGGCTGTAAGAGATGATTTAGCTAAAGCTGAGATCATAGAAAAAAGTTTTAAAGATGATGATCGTTTTGGTGGTATGTTTACCGATGATTTTAATAATCCTATGTTAGTATGGAATGATCAAGCTTACTACATAAACAAACCTGGTTTTAGCACAACAGATTTAATGACTGTACTTGGTGAAATAATTAAATATGCTCCAGCTACAAAATTTGTTAATAGAGCAAAAACTTTGAAGCAAACAGTGAAAAGAGGAGTTCTTAGTTATCCAGCTACAGAGATGGCTTCGCAAACATTAGAAAATGCTTTAGCTCCAGAAACTGATAAAATTAAACCTAAATATCCTTACTCAGTATCTCCACCTTTAATAAGTGGAGAAGTAGATATAGATTTAGGTGATGCTATGGATGTTGCTACATCTACAGCAGTAGATGTTGGTAGTGATGTACTTGTTCCACCAGTATTAAAGACTGTGGGTAAAGTAGCTAAAACTATTGCTAAACCAATAGTAAAACCAATAGAAAAAGTTATTGGTGAAACTTTATATCCTAAAATAAGAGAAAGTGTTGCATTGGGTATCAAATCTGTTGATGAAGGATTAGACGAAAGTAAATTAGAACAAGTAGCAGGAAAAGACAAAGAATTTGTTACTTTGATTACAGAAGGACAAAGAACTGGAGATAGAGATCAGATAGCTGAAGAAATGACTATAAGAGGTTTAAAAGGTGAAGCTAATAGAATTATTACTGTTTTTGATCAACAACAACTTGATCAAATAAAACAAGGTGCAAAACAACTTCAAGAAGAGTTTGGATCTGGTCAAATAAATCCTTTGTCTGATGATATAATAGCAGAAACTGCTACGGATATAGCTAATACAGTACAAGAAGGATTAAAAAAACAAAAAGTAAAAGGCACAGAATCTTTTGATATTGCTTTTGGTAAAAAACCATTTAAACAAACTAAGTTTTCTAATGTTTTACTCACCAATCAAGGTGCAAAAAACATGGCTGACGAATTACTTACATTTATAAAAAAATCTGCTGATGGAGATCCAGATTATAAAGTTTTAAAAGGTGTAGAAAATGAATTACAGAAAATACAAAAATCTGGAAATATTTTTGGAAAAGATAAAAATAGTTTAGAAACTATAGCTAGGTTTGAAAGATATTTAAAAAGAAAATTTAACGTAGCATTTAATAATAACCCAGACGAAGCTAGAATGATAGGGCAAGTTAAAGATAAATTAAATGATTTTATAAGAACTAATGTTAAAAAAGGAGTTATAGAAGGAGATGAAGTATTTTTAAATGAGCTTAAAAATGCAAAAGATTTATTTTATTCTGCTTTTCAATTAGAGGGTAAAGGGTTTGCGAAAAAAGGTACAGCACGAGCTAATGCTAATAAAATATTACAATCTCTAACTGACTCAGAACTTAACAATAGACAAGCTGTCAATCTGTTATTTGGTGCATCTAAATTTTTACCTTCTTCTGGTTTAGCTTCAGCTATAAAAGTATTACAAAGAAATTTACCAGACAAAGAAAAACAAGTTGTCATGGCTTTACTAAAAGATGGTTTATTAGAGAAAGCTTTTACTAATAATAAGACTGGTGAAATAACTAGAAAAGCTATTGTAGGTCAATATAGAGATGTTTTTGTTAGAAATAAAGATTTTGCTGAATTATTATTTTCGCAAAAAGAGTTAAAAAAAATAAATAAATTTTACAGAGAAGTGGTTCCAACTTTATCAGCAGAATTAAATATTAACCCATCTGGCTCTGGATTTTTAGTATTAAATTCTTTAGCAAGGTTAGGTATTTTTAATTATGGATCTACCATACCTATATTATCTGAAGCATCAAAGGGAGCTGCTAGACTATCTGAGCAAGATAAAGCAATAGAGGCTATTCGTGGATACATAAGCAGAGGCAACCAACCACTATTATCTTCAACAACTAGTGCTATAATTAGAGAAGAGTTATTACCAGATCAAATAGAAGGTGACGACCCTAATATAA
>Ga0181415_1000160_pt1 | contig 18335 bp, 25 predicted proteins | sample 38SPOviralmetaG_FD_130140 | JGI IMG/M metagenome (GOLD analysis project Ga0181415, IMG submission 130140) | Marine viral communities from the oligotrophic San Pedro Time Series (SPOT) site, San Pedro Channel, CA, USA - 38 SPOT_SRF_2012-12-11 | ecosystem: Environmental > Aquatic > Marine > Strait...
CCATGCCCCATATGATTTTCAAGTGTTTTTTAATAAAGTCCATTTTATTTTCTCCATTTATGTTCTATAATAAATATAATAAGTATTAGAATTCCTTATATGTAAAGAATCTGATCTTCTCTTATATGTTCATTCTTATCTTGGGCTTGCTTGCTTCCACTAGTTTTTTTCATTAGTGTTTCAAGCCAATCCCATATTTTATTCTTATCTATTTGTATAACGGCTATTCTGATTCTCAGATATATCAGATCAATTAAGCCCACTGCTAGTCTCCACATGATGGATTGATTTCTCTTAGGTTCTTGCCTTCGGAATTCGTTAGAATTTCGGAGGACTTTTTCATTCAATGTATTCATTATACCATAACCTCTTGATTTAAAATTTTTTACCTTCCTCTCTTAACCGACCATCGTATCCCATATATTTTTTACCACCAATGATATTAAACCAATACCAACACCATATCTCCATTTTTTTGCTTCTTGTCTATATTGTGTATTCTGTTTGGTTTCGGCCCATAGACCTTTATGTGGATCAAATAGATTTTCTTTGATGAATTTCAAATTTTCGTCTACCCTCTCATGAGCCTTGTCCATCTCTGTTTTTAACTCGGCTATCGATTGGGTGATCGTATCTATCTTGTTATGTATTAGGTCGAATTCTTTTCTATCTGATTGGTTCATAACTTATTTCTGACACTTACAATCTTTACATTCACATGGATTACAGCAATCACAACACATCTTATCTCTCCTAGTATATGGTTATGATAATAAATATTATTTCTCATCTTTTTCCACCCAAACTTCCTCTAGTTTCTTGCGTAACATCGTGGTATTTTTTGGTGTGGATAACATTCTACCCGTTGGTTTCATTATGAAGAAACAATTATAGCATAACAGATGTAGATTATCCAAACTATGATTCGTTGGTTCACCATCTAGGAAGTTAATTATATAAGGCCCTCTCATATCCTTTTCCCTATAGTCGTCATAACCACAGTTACTACATTCTTGTTTCAGATAACCATCTCTTACTATCCTCTCCTGTAATTTCCAATGTGGATAGCTTGGATGTTTACCATCGAATAAATCCTGTATCTTTACACCCCAGCCTGTATTACCTTTAGTGGTTATACCAACACCCTTTTGATTCTTGTTCTGTTCAAATAAGTCATACATCTTAGCATACTTCTTGAATGTATTGTAAGCCACACCGAGATGTATTGCTGCAGCTCTGATGGACATCGTACTACGGATAGCCCACTCTATCCTACTCTTTGGAATGGGTTTACCACGGAATGGATTTCTACCTGTTGGTTTTTTTTCGTGGTCGTGTAGATCACCTAAATCTGACATTATCTTTTCCTATATTTACGAGGTTTTGGTTTTGACGGCATGTGTTTTAGTTTATTCCTATATATCAGATACACCACCGATGCTCCTGCTATAGCTCCTAATATCATACCTGACCAAACCCACATTATTATTTGCCAAGTCATTTTTTTTCCTTCTTCACCACATTATATGCCACATCTGATAATTTTTCTTTCTCATCCTCTAACAACGGACTATTGTGATGTATTGCTATTAGACTTCCACTATCTAGATCAGAACCATTTTTTTCATAGTCTAACCTAACACTTATTGCTTCCTCTGTAACTGCTAGTAGTAAACCTTCTAATTCCTCTTTCTGTTCTTTATTTAATAAATCACTCATTATCTTTTTTATCCCTATGTCTGTCTTGAATTGTTAATACTCTGACCATTTCATCCCATCTTTGATCTCGTTCATCTCTTTTTTTCTGAACCTCTGGCCCCCAACTCTCCATATATTGTGTAACTTCCTTTGCAAACTTTTCAAGTTTTTTCAATCTATTTTCCATTCTTGTGATGTATTTATCCTTAACCATACTATATATCCAACTCCGAACCATTTTCTCCTATGTCCTTCCACCATTCGTATTTCATTTTTCCCATCTGTCTATTCTGCAAATTATTCTTAAAGTTCAATTCATAGTCATCGTTTGTCATCACCTTCCACAGCTTATCAAATTCAACATCATCTGGCATCTGTTTAACACCTTTGAAGTAAGTATGAGCTCCTATATTACCAGCTGTATCAGGTAGATCAACTGCACTTACTATTTCATCATTCTTATCCACCAACACATATTTCATTTTAACCTTCTCCTTTATTCTAACACAATACCAAATGTTTTTTCTGAATTATACCATATTGCTGTTAATTGTAAGGTATCACCAATCATACTTCTAACAGGTGCTATCATGTTATTTAGTTCACCACTTGAATTACTGTAACTGATTGTATTGGATGTTGGAACTTCTTGGCCATTAAACCCCACCATATAGGATGTGTCTACTGAAACATAATTACCACTATCTGTTAGATGTTGATTAACCACATATCCCAAAGTGTCTCCTAGATACCAATACAGATCAGACTCCCACTCCACCCAAAAGAACTCGATTGGAACTCCATCTGTGTTATTGACACTAGCTGATACTCTGTGTAGGGTCTGCCAACTATTTGTATCTATTGTCATGTGGTAGTATCCATTTTCATCAACTGGCAATCTCATATCAAATGATATCAGTTCCTCTGGTTCAGTTTCTATCGATGGTGCTAGTACTGAATTTTCACACCCAATAAATAAGTTACACCCTACTATTAGGGCGAGTAATCCAACTGTTTTTCTTATCTCGTTTAACATTTTTTTCGTAACCTTTTTTTTCTGTTTTATTTAGTTTATTTTTCTTGTGAAGAATCTTTTCACGAGTCTCTTGAATTTCTAATTCTTCCTCAAGGTCTAGGTATTCTTCCCAATTTACTATTTTTGTCATTTTATCAACCCCCTAATTTACAACTAAAAAACATAAAAGTCAAGAACTTTTTAGCTTCCATTTCTCTATTTTACTCACAAACTGCTCTACTGTATATGAATTTTTACGTTCATCTAAAATTGTAAGCGTGTCCATTATTTCTGGTTTGTTATTTAATATTCTCTGTAAGATCATAAAACCAACTGATGTATAAAACGTGCCAAAACTCTCTTCTCCTAAAACATTTGTCTCGAACATGGTATCCTTCTCAGAATCACCTTTCAGTAATAAATAGTATGTCATTATAGTAATATTATGAACTTTTATCAACTAAATCAATTTCATGTTCATCTTCATATGTTTTCAGTATTCTCTTTACCAACGGATGTCTAATACAATCATCCCTACTGAAAGCCATATGTTCCACACCTTTCACACCTTGTAGTCTGAACCACACATCGTAGAATCCACTCTTTTCATAGTTTGTCACACCATTGGTTTTATACTTATCACATTGACTCATATCACCTTGTATTATCATCTTACAATTTTCTGATATTCTTGTCATTAATGTCTTGATTTGCATAGGTGATACATTTTGTGCCTCGTCTAATATCACATAACAATTTTCTAAATTTGTTCCTCTTAAAAAATTCAACACACCAATTTCTATCTTATTGTCTTGTATCATCTTACCGGCTCTAGTCTTACCAATGATTTTATCCAAGATGGTAAATGTAGATTCGTTGTATTGTTGTATCTTAGCAGATAACTCACCTGGTAGAAACCCTAGTTTATCCTCGTTACCAACATCAACTGTTGGATTGATAATAATTAGTTTTTCATATGGTGTACCTCTACGTAGCACATCTTGTAATGCTTTGTAGATCGATACATATGTCTTACCAGTTCCAGCTATACCATGACACAATATCAATTGATTATCAAAATTACAAATCTTCTGATGAAATATTTTTTGATTATCCGTCTTTGGTTTAAAGTTATTTACTATCTTTGGTATAGAGCCTATCTGTGATTTGTAAACTCTCTCTTTTTTGTTAGACATTTATTAAATCCTTTTCATAAGTGTTTAGTGATTTTATTTCAAAATCAAATATATCGTATTGCATTTTACCTATCTCACCGCTATCTTTTAACATCTCTGCTAAATTTACTATTATTTGAAAACTATCTGATGTTAACTTTTGAGCATCAAACCTAACAACTACATCATTAGTCGGTTCTGTATGATGTGAATGTAATTTTTTATTCAGTTTAAATTGTGTGTTTGGCTGTTCTTCCTTAATATATCTATTTACACCAAGTCCTTTATGACCAACCCAATCACCATAAATATCTGAACACCACGGTTCTAACTCTTTTAACATATTATTATCACAATTTTCTACTACAAATCCTATGTCATATTTAGGTGGTATTATTGGCATCATCAATTGGTCGTGTTTTACCATATGCCCCCACTTACGTATGAAGTTACGAGTACTCTTTAAATTCTGAGCCAACCACTCTGAACTCTCTCTGTTTTTCATAAATACTTGACCAGCTGGGTTTCTTAGAGCACCATCCTTAAATCTACTACCACGACAGGTCATATGATATACAAAACCCTTCCAAGTCTGTTTTAACTCATATCCAGCCAAAACAAACCTATTGAATATATCAGAGTCCTCTTTACTCTGTGGAGCATATAACGGATCATGTCCACCTATGGCAAGAAAATCTTCCTTGTACATAGCCCAAGGTGCAAATATACCTTGTGTTGTTTCGTTTTCATCATCCTTATTCTCCTCTGAATAAAGATCAATCCAATTTAATAGTTCATGTTCATTAAACTCTTCTGGTTCAATTCCAAAATCCATGAGTATTTTCTCTGGCCCATCAGGATGTAATGGTGGTTCTATTCGTGTTGCACTCACCACCTTACCTCGTTCCAAGTGTTTTAATACCTCAGTATCCATATTAGGACATGCGTACATATCAGCATGGTAAATCATTATGATATCACTCGTTGCCATATCCACCAATGTATCATACAGAATAGTGTGTCCTAATCTTGTTGGGCCTTCATTTCTATGTATCTTTACATTAGAGTCTTTTTCTTTAATCTCGTTCATCCACTCCCAAGTTCCATCATCAGAGAAATCATCTGCCCAACATATCTCATGTCTGTATCCTAAGTTCTTACGAATACTATTGTAACTCCATTTCAAATACTTTAGATTATTTCTACTTGGTTGTATAAAACTTATTACCTTATCCATCTACTACAGCTCTCCCTTTTAATTTTTCCCAATCTTTTTCTGGTCTAACTTTTAAATTAGTCTCCCATGCTCCCTTTAAAACTTTCATATCAACTCCCATTGAATCACCAAAATTAATTATTGCTTGTATATCTTTCGGAAAACAACTACCACCGAAACCAAACTTACCATCGTGACCAGGTACATTCATATGTGAATGTCCTATTCTACCATCTCTTACAAATCCCTCGACAGCATCTTCCCATTTTACATCACACTCTTGTGCTAATAAATACATTTCATTAAGAAATGATATCTTTGTAGCAAAAAATGTATTATTCATATATTTTATCATCTCTGCTGTTTGAAAGTTTGTTTGTAATATCGATAATGATTTACCAAATCTCCACCTGTATAACTTAGCTACTTCCATTGTATCAGACCAATCACCACCTATAATAAATCTAGTTTGGTTAATAAAATCAAAATTAGCTGATCTTTCTGTTAAAAACTCTGGATTGAACACTAGTCTCAAATCACTATATATGTTTTGTAGGTTTTCAGTAGTGCCTGGAATCACGGTTGATCTGACCAAAAATCTAGTATTGGAATTGGTTGATACAGCACTGATCATACCAAGAGCATCCATTAATATAGTCAAACTAATCGCACCGTTTTTTTCAGATGGTGTTGGAACTGATATAAAAACAAAATCACTTTCATTTACAGTTTCTTTTAATGTGTGTAATGATCTTGTAGGATCGATATCAAATACCCTAACCTCTGTATCACACCCAACATTCGGTGAGAAACCATGTTGGACAGCCGAACCAACAAATCCCTTACCTACTATTCCTATTTTATACATTTATATGTTTTCCTTTATTAAATTTAAAAATCTATGGTAAGTTGCATTTTTCATATCAACACAATTTTCATCTACAAATGGTATTACATTTGGATTCATCATGTAATAGTAATTCTTTATATTTATATTACCATTTTTACTTTCCCAAAAATTCTCCCTTAGATCAGATGAATTATACAAATATGTTATTGTTGGTTTTTTAAACAGATTCAATAACAATGTAGAACCACCACTCATAGCTATAAACTTATCAGCATTTGCAAATAATTTTAATTGAACCTCATTATATGTTAAGTCACTATTTTCTTTTACTATGTCATCAAATAATATAACATCTTCATAATAGTTTGTTAATTCATGGTCTGTAATCTCACCTATACCATCCACATTAGCAGAGAGTATCTCCTTGTTATGTAGTGTAGCCATCTCATTTTGATCAGGTGGAAATTCTGTATTCTTTGGTCTTTTATAAATTACCATGTAATCTTTTTCTGTTAGGTAATTAAATATTTCATATAAACATTTGATATCAAAATATCCTACTGGTTTTGTACCATGTTCCCAATTATATCTATTGGAAACCACTATGAATGGTTTATTAAATAAAAATCTATTATTTTTATATTGTTTAGTAAAATCTGGTACTTTCCATTTTCTGTAATCCAATATACCACAACCTTTCTCTTCACACATAAAGTCTTTCCAAAGCGTCCAATCATCCTTGTATAGCTGTGCATTGTGTTTGTTTCCATAAATCCACGGATTTGGTAATGAGTCAAGACCAGCAGCTGAGTTATCTATTGTTCTGTAATCATACTTCTCCTCAACATTATCACAAAAATAATAAAATGGTTTCATACCTTTACTGGTAACCACCTTTTCTAGTTGATTATTCTCATGTAACCAATACACATAAGGTAGCCCTAGAGCTAATTCTATACCAAACTCAGGATGTATGTCTACTGTGATCATATCATTCTTTCCAATTCTTCAATCGTATATTGTTCCATTTCATTTGACATTGGCCCACCATCAACTATTTGTTCATGTAGGTTTTCATTGGGCTGTAACCCAATTTCCTTAACTTTTAACTCTTTTCCTTTAGGTAAATACTTGTTAGCCATAGCCTGTAGTAGATTACCAATAGAGGTTGATTTAGGTATGTCACAATAGGGTTTTGAACTGTCACTTTTAAGACCATTTAACATTAAATCAACAGACTGGTTTTTGGTCAAAAAGAATCTGGTTGCTTTGGGTTCAGTAACAATAACTTCACCACCATTTTCTAATAGAGATTTCCATTTATATAAAACAGAATCTATAGAGTATATAACATTACCCATTCTAACCACCCTATACTTTGTTTTTTTATTCTTTTCTTGATACTCATCAAACAACCTTTCCATTAAAAACTTGGTAGCCCCATATGGGCCAGATACATTTACAGCCTTATCAGAACTAACACCCAACACAAAGTCTAATTTGTGATTTGTGGTATTCTTGTGTAAAGACTCATTTAAAACATTTATTGAACCAAGTATGTTTGTTTGTATTGAAGCACTAGCCCCACCAGATTGCATTGATTGTGCTAACGCTGCTAGGTGAAACACCCCCTTAACTCCACGATGAGCATAAGCAACATCATAATCACTTAAAACATCACCGATTTGTATTTCTATGTCAGAATACTTTTCTTTTAATGCATGTAATTTACGTCCTGTTCGTGACATCACTCTAACCTTACCACCCATATACAATATCCTACTACATAGAGCCTGACCAACCACACCAGTTCCACCAGTTATTAAATAAAGTTCATCTTTTTGTATCATATCGAGTCAAATCCTTCTAATTCTTCATAGGTGTCAACAACCTGTACTTTAGGAAAAGCTACAAGATATTTAAACTTTCTGAATTGTGTTTTTTCTATTATCATTTTTGAGTAATTCCAAGCAAATATTATTATGAGATTTACATTACTGTTCTGTAAAGTTTCAACATCTACGATTGGTATGCCTGTGTTAGCTATATATCTCCCACATCTTTCGGGTGATTCATCAACTATAAACCTAACAATATCTGAATTTAAATTAGTTAGGTTACAAAACATATTAGCTCTACCAGAAGCTCCATAACCAACTATGGCATTTTCTTTTGATAGAATTGATATTTTATTATTAAAATCCTCTATGTGTTTCTTAACATCCTCTCCATATTTTTTCAAGTATCTTATATCACAAACCGTTGTTAGTTCAGATGACAACCTATCTAATATTTTATTTGGAAGAAAAGTGGTTTTATTTATAACAGTCACTCTAATTGAACCAGAGTGAATGGGAATTTCCTCAAAATCTATTAATGTCATATTATGCATTTGAAACATCTTCTGTAAAGCTGTTATTGAATAATAGAAAATATGTTCATGGTATACATTATCCCATTGTTTACCCTCTATTAAGTTCTTTAAATAATGTACCTCAAATATAAAAACACCATCTGGTTTTAAAACCTTACGTATTCCCTTGATAACACTCTGAATATCAATTATGTGAGCAAATGTATTATTTGATATTACAATGTCATACTTAGATTCAAACTCTTCACCACCAAAACTTTTATCATTAAAATAATCGTTGTAAACCTTTAAACCCTTTTCTCGTGCTACTTTAACAATATTCTTTGCTGGATCAACTCCCTCAACATCTGCTCCTAACTTTTTCAAAGGTTCTAATAAAACACCATCGTTACAACCAATTTCAAGTATCTTTTTATCTTTTACATCATAGTTCTCATTAATAATATTAGCTACATTTTCAAAGTGACCAGATAATCCTACAGAAGATAGGTATCTATAATCTTCAAATAATAAAGCAGGGTCTATTACTGAATCAGTTTGTACTAATTTACAATACTTACAAACAACTAAATTTAGAGGATATTTACTTTGATTTGACAATTCATCTTTATTGGGAAAATAACCTGCTAGTGGAACTACTCCTAAATTTAATATACTCTCAAATTGTCTACCACCACAACCAGCACAAGTTTCTCTTTTGTTATATCCAATCACTTGATCACTCCTGAATCTTGTAGAAACTTATATGTCTCTGATTCATCCATTAGTGAATCCTTAGAATTGTATGACCATAAATCAGATTTAATATTTTTATTATTTATTAAATAATTCTCATCATCCTCTGTTCTAAACCACTCCTCTTGTGATATCATCTCTTCATGTAGTTTTTCACCTGGTCTTACACCAACCACCTTTAATGCAACCTTACCCTTTTTATCATATGCTTTTATTAAACACCTAGCTAAGTGAATCATCTTCATTGCCTTTATCTTGGGTACTGCTATCTTACCATGTGAATCTGGATGATTGTAAGTCCAATCAATTAATTCCACAGCATCATCTAATGTAAGTAGAAATCTAGTCATCTCTATATGTGTTATTGGTAGGTGAGCTTCTTTAGTCTCCAATATCTTCTTGAAGTATGGGATCACCGAACCTGTAGATTCTAACACATTTCCATATCTGACCATCACGACCTTAGTTTTTGTTTCAGTTTCAGCGTAGTTAGAATATAACTTCTCACTAATAGCTTTACACATACCATAGATGTTAATTGGTTTACAAGCCTTATCAGTTGATACAAATATCAATGTTTCTATATCTGTAAACTCACGCATGGTTTCAATAACATTTTGATGACCAAGTATATTAGTTTTTACACTCTCTATTGAATTGGTTTCACAGATTGGTACATGCTTTAGAGCTGCTGTATTTATAACTACATCTGGTTTAAATCTACTAAAACAATTTCGTATAGAATCCTTATCTCTGATATCACCTAAATGAGATTTTATCCTATCATATTCTTTCATTAAATCTACGTGTTTGTGTTCATCTCTAGAAAAAACCATTATATCATTATGTGAATAATATCTTTTTATAAGAGCTTGTCCTAAAGCACCAGTACCACCTATTATTAATATCTTTTTGTTTTTCACTTCCAAACCTCATTCCAATGATTTAAAAAAACCTTTTCTGAATAGAATAATTCGTATCTTTTCTTTGTTGTATCAACACAAAAATTATAGAATTTATCATCTTTTAATTTCCTAGCTATAGCTTTAGCTCCTTCTATGTCACCTAGTTCAACTGTAGTTGTTGGGTGTAGTGTTTTTTGTGTGTTTAATTGAGAATAACCAATACAAGGTATCCCATGAAAACTACAATTTAATTGAAACTGACCAGCAGCTGATGTTCCCAATTGAACACCAACTCTGAAATTTGATAATAACTTTATCCACTCTTCCCACATAACCCACGGAATATGCTTTAACATCTGTTTTTCTTCTTCTTTCATTCTACCAGTAGTTATAGCTGTAATGTCATCTGTAATCTCTAATGCTACTTGGTATGAATCAAATCCACCGTAATCCTTTACCCAATTACCACCAATTATAACACCCTCACCTATATTACTTTTCTTAGCTATACCATCTGTAACCATAACCGTTGGTAATAAAGCAGTCCTAACATTGGTCAATCCATTATAATATTCTAAATCTATGTCATTATGACAGAAAATTATATCCATCTCTGTTAAGAAATTAAAGTACCAAATCTGTTCTGCAATAGAACTATCCTGCCAGTAATTCCAATAACTCTCCTGCATAACAGTAACTTTTTTACATACCCTACGATATTCCTCTAACAATGGAAAATTCATATACATCTGTCTTTTCTTAGGTAATATCATTACACCGACATCATATGTGTTATCAGATAGTGTATTAATTTTAAACAAAGGATGATGTGTAGCATCAGTTAGATACATCCATGCTGCATCAGTTCGCATGTTATTATACTCTTTTGGTATCTTACCCTCGAAACCACCTTCTGTAAAAAAACCTACTTTCATCCGTAAACCAGAGTTCCCATCTCATACTTATCCATTTTTAATGCACTCTTTGAGTTATATGGAACTTTTAACCTGTTAAAATCCTCATTCTCTTCCATTCTGATATGTATATCATCATCATATATAAAAGTACGTTTGATTTCTCTTTCAGATATTAAATCTTCATTTGTTTTTTCACCAGGTCTCTTACCTATGATTTCAACATCATCTGAAATAAATTTAGCTAAATCCAACATATTAACACACTTCATCTTATATGATTTAACAAACCCACCACCATATTTCTGTGTATCACGAATAGTTCTGTTGATTAGATCAGCTGCATCTTCTTGTGTAAATATTAACCTGTTCATATCTGGATCAGTAAGTTTTAGTGGTTTACCCTCTGCTTTTAATTTCAACCAAAATGGTAATACTGAACCGTTACTGTGAGCCACATTGGCAAATCTAGTCAATGAGAATCTATTTTCACTTGTATTGGTGTTCATAAATACTTTTTCCATTATATACTTTGATGCACCATACACACTTTCGGATAAACATGCTTTATCTGTACTGACTCCAATGGTAGTCGTTACATTATTTATGATACTGGCCTCAACTACATTTAAACTACCCATAACATTTATATTACAACCGATGATTGGATTAGTTTCCATCAAATCAATGTGTTTCATAGCAGCTGCGTGGATTACAACCTCTGGTTTAACATCTTTAAATATTCTCATGAGTGATGATTTATCCTCTATGTTACCAACATAACACTTAACATTTGGGTGTTCTCTCCTTAACTCAGCTATTTTTTCCTCGTTTCTACTAATACTGATATACTCATTATTATTTTGTTTTATGAGAGCTCTACCAACGGTACCAGTTCCACCTGTTATAAGTACTTTCAATATTTTCCTCCAAATAGTTCTATTATTTTGAATTGCTCCACCATCCCCTTACCTTTTTTATTGCATTGAAAATTACTATGAAAAGCATCTAATGACTCTTTTTTAAAATAAGATTTATGACTTTGAGATTTAAACGCTTGTAATGATTTCCATTTTTCATAATATATACTTTCTATGTCTACAAACAAATTTGGTTGCCAACTGTTCAAAGAACTAAAGGTGTGATACTCTATTATACTGATAGGTGAGAACCTACATAGAGCAGCTCCAAACCCATTTACAAATCTATGTTCAAACATAGAATCCTCTTTGGTTGGAATGAATAAACCATCATAATCATGTTTCTTGATAAACTCATTTTCAATGTAATTAATCCAACCAGGCTCGGTACAATCTTCAAAGTAATCATACTTAGAATGGTGTACTTGAACATGGTCTGTTACACCAGGTTTCCAAAAATCCCAAACATTGTCAACTTCATCTCTTCTATTTAATTTATTGGTTTCATCAAAACCCTTAGCTCCACCCTTAGTTAGACATAGAACATCAAAATGGGTTTCTTCATGCCTCATAATCGTACCCATCATTCCAATTTCTACATCATCTGGATGTGGTGAAAGACATAATACTTTTTCTAAATTTAAAAATTTCATATTGATTTAAAAAACCTATCCGTGTATATTTTTATACCTCTTCTTCTTAAATAATCTCTCAAATCTTCTGAGACATCATTCACATAACCTTCAATCTTACGATTATCTATACTATAAATAGTTTGAAAATTACTCTGATACAAATATATTTTTCCGTTTTCATACTTAAATTTTATTGAACGAGTTATTCCCTTTGTATCACACAATATCTTCCAATCTGACAGTATTGCTTCAATCATAGTTTTAAGTTCTTCTTCACTCAGTTTTTTTGGATACTGATTTTCTTTTATAACCTTGCATGGTAACCCAGCTGCTAGACAACCACTTGGTAAACTTTTATTGACAAGTGAGTTAGTTCCTATGACCACATCATTACCAATTGTTACATTGGGTAAAACTATACTTCTAGCAGGTAACCATACATTATCTCCTATCTTTACTGGCCCAAAATCTGATGGAAATCCTTGTGTTATATCTAACCAAGCACCATGAGTCCAAATCATTACATCAGCTCCGATACCACAGTTGTCTCCTATCTCCACGGATTCTGATGGATTGATAACAGTATTCTCAAATATACCAACTCCCTTACCAATCTTGACATTTGAATTAGGGCCATTACAACCACCTCTACCAACCTCAACACCATGCCACATGAATAACCAACTATGAGCTTCGAAGTTCCTACACTCTATGGTTACATTATCTCCTATTATACAGAACTCACCTAGTTTTATACTTTCACATTTTATGTTTACATTTTTACCAATTTTAACACTAGGATGTATATCTACGTGTTTTGCTTTTATGTTAGCCATCAAAGACATCCTTCCAATTGTAAGTCTTGGATTGATTAAACATATTATAACAATTATGATGACTCATATCACTAGCTCTTTTATACCAATCATGTCTTAATCTACCACCGCTAACATCATCTGATTCTAACTCACCCTTTATGTATGATCTTTTCTTGGTATGTTTTCTGTTGTGAACCAGTAGTATATTTTTAATAACATACTGTGGTATTTTTCCTTGAAACATCTGTTGTAACTGTAACATGAAAGCTGTATCCTCATGTATAAAAAAAGATGATTTTGGTATGTTTACACCAGATTTAATTAGTTCCGATGACATTACCAACCCACACCCATTAAATTTATACTGATGGATAACTTTCACATCCAAATCCTCTACCTTATCATTGAAAGCATTCATCTCATCAATATTCATATTGTACCGTAGACTCCACCAATTTTCAGTATCACCATCTACAAATGGTTTATCTGTAAATTCAGTATGTTCAATCGGTAACCAGCTATCATCCCACATCTTACAAGTTCCAAAGAAAGAAACATACTTTGGAGTTTTTTCTTTTACTGAACTATGTAAATTATCTAATATTTGAAATGTCTGTCTAGGTATCAATGAATCACTTTCACCCCACATCAATATATCTGATTGAGTACAGTATTGGTTATTAAAATCTCTACGGTAGTCTGCTATTGTGTAGATATCCATTTCATTTCTAAATATTGTATAATTACAATTACTTAAATTTTCACGAACCATTTTATCAAATCTTTTATTAATTTCAGTCATTGTAGTTTTAGAAGTATCTAGCTTTTCTAAATCCTCGTTGATGTTAAAACAAAAATCTATTATAACATTTTCTCTATTTTTCACCTCATTAACAGCATTTTTAATACTTGTTAGATATTCCTCTATCATTTCAATTTCATACCATTGAACCAAACATCCAATAGCAATTTTATTTTTTAAATTCAAACCAACTCCCCATAGAAATGTTTATAAGTTTTTTCCATAAAATAATTAGTTAATTTATTCTCCTTGTTATTTGGTATAGCGTTATACTGATATATCCATCCACATTTGGTGAATAACATATCATCTGCTAGTATCTCTTTTCTATTCATATCATTCATATTAAACTCATAGGGTAATAACTTCATGTCTATTTTATTTCTATGAACCAACATATTAACTGGTGTTTGATCAGTACCATTGAAGAAAGTTTCTTGTAGTTTAACCAAATTATCTTGATATGTAAAGTAAAAATTTACAATATCTTGAAAAAATTGTTTATGTTTTTCGTTGACAATAATAAAACCACAATCAAAATATTTCTCCCATGGCATCATGTAACCATCAAAAATATACCTTGAATAATTTTCAATACCTCTGAGCACCCACTCCCAACTACCATCGAATTCAACACCACATAACTTTCCATCTGTCATCTCAAAGAAATTAGGACAATCAGGATGTACAATTGTATCTGCATCCACCATGAGAACCTGATTGTATTTGATCTCATTAGCTTCTAGTATATCGAACAGATAATATCTCTGCCAACATATACCCATTTTATTGTTATCCAATAATAACTCATCTAAAATAAACAACTCACAATCATTCTTATCACACCACTTCTTCCAACTATCTATCGAGTATTTATAAGCTGCTCTTCTACTACTAGCATATCTACCATCACCTTTAATGTCTACATCCATCATAAAAACTACATTTTTCATACTAACTCTCTTAGTTTGTTTTTAATAACATCTTTAATTTTATTATCTATCTCTGGTTTTATCTTTTTAAATCTCTCATCTGAAAAAACGTAATGTCCACAGATTTTAATCAACTCCCTTTTATTATTAGCTGGTATAAAATCTTCATCAACCCACTTTTCCCACCTCTTGGAATCATAACAAATCTGATAATAATCTTCTATATCATTTCCCATCTCATCTAAATAACATAGTGTTTCTAACTGACCGAATTCTGGTGCTATGTTGATTGAGTCCAATCCCAAGTCAAACCTATCCTTATAGTCTTTAGGTGATAAATAATCACCATTATGTTCTTTTGATTTTTTACCAAACCTTCTACACATTCTAATCATTCTTTCTAATCTATTTGGATTAAAAGTACCTGTATTGATTTGTTTTCCTAAATCCAAACCAACACCTGACTGAACTACCACATACTCAATCTTTTCAAATATTTTAGAACTTAATTTACTTTCCAATGCACCGAGCAGTCTCTCTAAATCATCAACCTCAAATCTTTTAATAGATTCCTCTGTTCCAATTTCAAATAAAACATCTGAATTAAGTTCATGTATATATTTAATGAAGTTAATGGTTTCCATCAAACCATCTTCAAATTTTTGAAAATGTTTCCACGGATCAATATGTATTATATCAAAATATTTTGCATCGTGTAAATAAGACTCAAAACCATCATCAAATTTATAACCTTGGCCAATACCACCATGATCTCTTTCTATCGGAACTCTACCATTTACATAGTTTGCAAACTCACCTGTTGTCCAATCATTAACATAACCACCATTATAATCAACTTGTCGTCTTGATGGAATAAATCCAATATCACCATTAAACTCTATCACAGCATCAACCACATTCTTACTCATCGGGCCTATCCAATATTTCATAACGGAAATTCCTTTCTTGTATACATTTCAAATTGTTTCGACGCTTGTAATCTAGCCAACTTTTTACCAGTTTTTGATTCAACTAAACAATTAATAAAGTCATTTGAATTATGAACCATATTTGTTATATCAACAGGAGTACAATTATATACAACTGAATCTCTAATATCATATATTTCATTCCAATTACTTCTTGTTATTATTTCTGTTTCAAATCTACAATCATAAGCACCCCATTTTACTGCTTTAGAATAACCACCATTACCAATAATATATAATTTCTTTCGATTATCATATTCATCTAATAACGTAGTAGCTGCATATGCATCTGTATTATAGGCATGAAGAAATCCGTTATTGAAATTAAGAACTGTATTTGCAGCTCCTATTTCTTTTACACCATCTGACATATCATCAACATAATTAAGAACATCTATTTTATAAGGCATTGTTATTGCAAATCCTTTTATATCCAATGTCTTAACAGCGTTAACTGCTTCCTCGATACTCTTAACTGAAAATGACTTGTATATCTTATTTAATCCATAGTAGTAAAATGCAGTGTTCATCATTTGACAACCAGTATTACCAGCGGTTTTTGCAAATGAACAATATATTTCTGTATCTTTATTTATCATATAACTTATGTAACATCTCCTTCGATTTGAAAAATAATAAATTACCAAACTGTTTCTCGTGTAATGGTGCCATATTCAGAAAAATTATAGAGGTTATTAATTTAACCTTATTTAAATCATAATTATTATGTTTTATCCATCTCTCATATATGGGTTTGAACTCATCCAATATTGGTTCTGATTTATGGTCGTAATTTACGACATTTTGGTCAACAAAACAAGAGAAATTTTTCTCATTTTTCATTAATTTATATGACATTAAAATACCACCATACATCTTTGCCAAGTCGTAATACACATCACCAACATCACCACCACCAAAATTCTGTCTCCAATCTAATAGATAAAAGTTTTCATCACCAGCGTATACGATATGGTCGAAATGGAAATCACCATGAAATGAATTAGTTGGTATTCCGTTAAACACTTTATCCCAATAAAAAATCTCTAATAAATCATAGATACCATCTGTTGGTATTCCGTTTACTATGTGTTTTCCTTTGAAAACATCATCTCTACTTTCTAAAAATAATTTAACTCTATTCATAGTTTTGTCGTGATAGAACTTTTTACATACAGTTTTAAAATCAAAATCTACACTTACTTCTTTCCAAAGATTTTTATTTGCAAAATCCAAAAACCTTTTCCATGTTTTTATATCATTGTAATCGTAAAAAACCTCACCCTCAACCCAATCATAAGAGTATAAATTTTTTCCCTTATAGTTTAGTGTTGGAGTTAACTTACCCAAATTGTCAGCTCTTTTTATTCGTTGTTCTATAAAATTTTTATCAGAGGATAGTTTAATGAATCTATCATTAACTTTGTATAAAAACTCACCATTCGTTTTTGGAATACTATACACCTTACTATTCTTGAATAGTTTTTTTGCTTTTATATAATTATCCACCGTTCCCACATCATACCAATCAAATACTTTAGTTTTCATATTGGAATATTTATTTAGATTATAATAAGCACTAACTATTTCACCACAATCTACATCTAGTTCGTTCCAAAATGTTTCGTAATCAAGAACACCAGCTAAACCAATAAATGCATTTTTGTAACCTTTTTTATCCTTGTTCTTGAAACTAACAGCTTTATCATCAGATACATCCACCGTTGCATATAATTCAGGTATATCAGTAGGATAAACACCCAACCAATTACTGTCTATATTTGGTAACTCATCTGAAATAATAGTATCAGCAGTGACCCAAATAAACGGTCTTTGTAAATATTTTTTACATTGATTTATAGAATATGCTGGGCCTGTACCCTCACCCTCGTATTTATCAACCTCTACAAATGTGAAATTTACATCAGGATGAGCAGCTTCACAATATTCTCTAACCATACTTCCCTTATAACCAAGTGCAATAATTATATCATACTCTTTTGGTGTCTTATCTATCATGTGTGTTATGACAGCTTTATTATCTAACGGTAACAACCCTTTGTTAATATGATGGGATAGGTTCTCTAACCTACTACCAACACCAGCTGCAAGTATACAAAGTGCTGGTTTTTTATGTTCATGTTCTATTTTACCAGAACCACGATTTGAGTCATCATCAATTCTTATCACATCATCAACCTCAGGTGTAGAGACTTCCTGTAAAATTATATCAGTAATTGCAACCACCCTATGTTTTCTGAATGGTTTTACAGTAACGAAGTATCCAGCCTCCTCTATTGTTTTCTCGACCACACCTTCATCATTTTCTAACCAAAATTCAGCAGTTCCTGATATTA
>Ga0181415_1000171_pt1 | contig 17825 bp, 15 predicted proteins | sample 38SPOviralmetaG_FD_130140 | JGI IMG/M metagenome (GOLD analysis project Ga0181415, IMG submission 130140) | Marine viral communities from the oligotrophic San Pedro Time Series (SPOT) site, San Pedro Channel, CA, USA - 38 SPOT_SRF_2012-12-11 | ecosystem: Environmental > Aquatic > Marine > Strait...
CACCTCCACCGCCGCCGAAAAATCCGTTAGTCTGTGTTGCTATTCCTATACCAAAACCTCCTGGAGTTCCAACTCCTGCTTCAGCAAATCCTGAAAAATTTAATCCTGTTCCGCCACTATGACCTTGCGAAGTTGTAGCAACTGGAGCTTTCCCTCCTATTTCATTAGATACAGCTGTTGATGGTTGACCTGGAACTGAGCCAGCTGTACCGGGTACTCGGCCTCCTCCTGCTTGTCCTGCTCCTCCACCTCCACCAGCTACTCCAGGTTGTTGTGTAGATGAATTCCATCCATATGGATTCAACGGATTATCGTGTGTTTGTCCACCTAAACCTCCAGGATTTCCATTATTTTCTACACCTGAAATTCCTGGATTTGTGACCGGTTGAAAACCAAATCCAACTGCTGAGCCGTGTCTTCCTGGTCCTGAGTTCATTGTGGCTCCACCACCAGAACCTCCATCCATTCCTTTTCCAAAACCACCATCACCTCCACCAAAAGATGTTGCCCATCCAGCACCACCTCCACCAAACATAGATGTAACTGCTACACTAGTTGATGTATCTGTGAAAGAAGAGTTTGAGCCAGCACCTCCACCGCCTTGTGTTCCCCCATATGGGCCACCTCCAGCTGATCTATCTGGTGCTAAAGTTCCACCTGAACCTACGGTTACAGTATAATCTCTATTATCTACAACAGGGAAATTTGAAGCAAAAACGATACCGCCTCCGCCGCCTCCGCCACCTAAAAAACTCCCACCACCTCCACCTCCTGCTACGACCAATAAATCTATTTCGCCTGTAAATGATGGAGTAAAAGTTCCTGATCCGCTTGGGTTTGCAAAAATATGAAATGTGTTACCACCTGCAACTGGCCCAGATGGGCCAGCTAAACATCTTTGCAAACCACCTTCTGTGTCAGCAGCAGAATTTCCTGTGGGGCCTAATGCACCAAAACTTAGACCAATAGGAAATTTAAAGCCTTCGGGTCTAGTTCTTTGTAATTGAATTTTGTTAAATTTGAAATCTACTGACATGGTTCATTACGAAATTTCAGCGCCATAGGCATTAAAAGTAATACCCGTTTTATTTGTATTAGCTGCAAGAATTACACTAGAGTTCATACAAACTGCTCCTGTAATTGTTACAAGTTCTCTTGCCGGTACAATACCACCTTTAATGATAAAATGTTTATCAGCCAAAGTTTGAGCGATTGGTCTGACAAAGAAACTATATGAAGCATTTGCATCTGTATGGTTGTGAACTGTTAATGTTCCTATAACTGTATTAACAGGTGAACCGCCAATATCTGCTGGGCTTACATAAACATTTGTTGTTGTATTAGCCGCAGGAGAAATTTGACCTAAAGTGCTGTATAGTGATGGCATTATTTTTCCGTTATGTTATTGCGACACCAAATGCACTTACTGATACGTTAGAAAAAGTTTCACCTGTTCTAACCGCATTATTCACAGCAAGTGTGCTTTTAGCATTCATTGTTAAATTTAAATTAAGTATAAGTGATTCAGCTCGTTCTATTTTTTGATCTTTTAAAATAAAGTGACTATTTCCAACTTCCCCAATAGGATTGGTACCGAGTGTATGAGGGTAAAGTGCAACTGAAACATTACCATTTGTAGCACTTTGATTACAAAGATAAACTGAATTGATAATTGTATTAGAACCTACGGGACAAGAATATACATTTGAAAGTACATTAACTGTATTAGAGGCCCCACTTTGTCCCAAATATATTTGTCCTAATATTCCATATGATTGTGCCATTATCCTACTCCTAATAATAAAAATGGATTAAGACCACCACCATCACCAATTGATACAGCCACGTTAGCTACTCTTGTTATTTGACCTTTGTCATTTACTGAAATTGAAGGTATAGCACTTGCACCACCATAACTTAAACCACCCGGTGGTGTTGCAACATTAGCTAATGAATCACTTAATATTGTGCCACTCGCTATGTGGCTCGAATTGATTGTATTTTGTGTTATTGAGTTAGCATGAACTGTGCCGATTGCTATGTGGCTCGAATTAATTGTATTACCTTTTATTCTATCAGCCGTAAGAGTTCCCTCTGCCACATTATTTGGTAGAATAGTATTAGCTTTAATCGTGCCTGCTGAAACAGTATTCGCACCGATAACAATATCGACACCGGATCCTACTAAGAAAACTCTTGATAATCCCATTTATTAGTCCTCTGGTTCGTACTCTGGAGGTGGATCACCTTCAGGTTTTGGGTTATTCTTTTTAACTTCTTCTATTCTTTTAAACCACTCCGATTTTTTCAAATCTTCACCGCTATTTACAGCGTGCCATAACATATCTAACTGTTCAAACCCATCAGGGTATTCGTGACAACGATTATAAGCATATTGATAATATTCTGCAACTGCTTTTTGTCTTTCAAATTCATTCATAATCTGTTCTTTAGTTGGTGGTTTCTTACCATCAGGATCATCCCATTTGGGGAAAGAAAACCTACCACCGCCAGCATTCATTTCAAATTTTGCATTTGGTCTTAGAGCTTTGATTGCTGTATCAATACCATAACCAAGACCAGATTGTCCCGTAAAACTTTTTGCTATATCATTCACGTTCATTTTAAATATTCCTCCTTAATTCTCTATTTATAAATCTTTTTGTATTTATGACACAGGTCCACCTATTGCACCACCAATTGAATAGAATAATTCATCTCCTCCTTGTTCCATAACATATCTTATAATTACAACACCTGAACCACCTGCACCACCTCCTGATGAAGGTGCACCATTTGTTCCAGATTGACCTGCACCTCCGCCGCCACCTCTATTTGCTGTGCCAGCGCCTCCATAATCTGTATAAGAATCAGATGTAGAGGCATTTCCTCCTCCGTATGGGCCACCGCCAACCCAAGTTCCTGCACCTGGAGCTCGACCGCCATAAGGACCACCTCCGCCTCCTCCAGCATAACCTGTATTTGAACCAGAGATTGAAAAGTGTAAACCTATTCCAGCTTTTCCACCAGCAGTTCCAGTAGTTGTAGCTGCTACACCAGCACCACCGGCGCCTCCGCCTCCACCACCCTGATAATTTGGAGATCCGCCTCCATTACCTCCAGCACTTCCTTGAGTTGAATTAGATGTTGCACCTCCTGATCTTCCTGGTCCTTGGCCTCCTCCACCAGAACCTCCAGCACCACCATTTTCATCAGCAACACCTGTGTGTACTGAACCACCATAACCACCGCCTAGGGAGGCGACTACATTAGCAGAAGGACTTGATCTAGAAATATGAGAAGTTGAACCTGGACTTGAATCTGTTGCAGCTGGGCTAGGACCGCCATCACCTTTAGATTGAGCTCCACCACCACCTACATTACAAGTATGTTTTACAGCAGGAAATGGTGCGACACCAAATGAAAGACCACCAGCACCTCCACCACCGGCACCTGATCTTGCACCTAAACCTGAACCACCGGAACCACCACCACCTATTACTAGATACTCACCAACTATTTCCGCACTAGGAGTAAAATCTGCTGAAGAAGTGAATGTGTGAACAGCGTTTGTCCCATCTACTGTTTGTGTGCCACCAGTTGTGTTTGTAGCTACATTAACAGATCCCGATTGAGCTATCGTATCTAACCCTATTGGATAAGCATAACCTTCAGGTCGAAAAGTAAAAGTGGAAATAGTTCCTCTCATTAAGCTGGTCCTCCATTAGCACCACCAATATCATAGGTTAATGTTGTTGCTGTTTGCTCCATAACATAAGTGATCTGAGCAAAACCTGACCCGCCAGCAGTACCACTTCTTCCCCCTCCTGCATTTGAAACGTGACCTCCGCCACCACCTCCTCCGCCACGATTGGCTGTACCTACAACTGTGGCAGCCGCACGATCACCACCAGCCGCACCGCCTCCATTACCGCCAGCCCCAGCAGGACTATTACCTGGATGTGTACCGCCACCGCCTCCGCCACCGTAATATACTGGTGAACCGGTAAAATTTATAGCTACACCGACACCGCCTGCACCTCCTGCTCCTGGAGTAACGCCAGCTGCTCCTGCTGCACCTGCACCTCCTCCACCACCGGCGCTTAAAGGCGCCCCAGCTCCTCCAGGATAACCTTGAGTGCCAGCTGGTGATAAAGAAGTAGGACCAGCTACCTTGCATTGTGCAGGTATACCCAATCCTCCTCCACCGCCAGAACCACCAGCATTACCAGGAGTTGATAAATTACCAGTACCACCCCCACCACCTTCAGCAGTTAAGTTTAATGAAGGTGTATTTGAATTGATTGTTACTGTGGTATTTGTGCCGTTTGCACCTTTTGTTCCCTGTACTGTTGAACCGGCACCGGCACTTCCTAGTGTAACAATTAAATCAGCTCCTGGTATTACTGGGTAACCACTACCAAGAACTAAACCTCCAGCACCTCCACCTCCGCCAGCTTGTCCGCCGCCACCTCCACCAGCAACAAACATATAAGAAAAAGAATATGTAATAGATGAATCATTTGAAAAAGTACCTGATGAAGTATATGTGTGAACTGCATTTGAACCAACTGTGGTTTGAACACCGCCAGATGAATCTGCGGCTACATTAGCAGTTCCTCCACTCACACTTTTTGTGGTCAGACCTATTGGATATTGATAGCCTTCAGGTCTGCCTACTCTTTTAGTTGAAATTGAGAATACAGCCATAGTATTAACCTATTAAGAAATTTCAGAACCAAATGCACTAAATGATACACCTAAAGTTGAAGTGTTTACTCTTATTTTATCAGCAGCATTCATGGCTATACCTAAGGTAACTCCTATTGAATCAGCTTGTGGCACAGCGCCACCTCTTATGATGAAATGTGCATCATTAGCTGTTGCACCATCTGGCGCTATTGCTATTGAATACGAGGCATTTACGGCCGTTTGATTACAAACTGCTATTGTAGATACCACACACTCAGTTGAACTCGGTACCGTGTATAAGTCTGCAAGAGTATTTGCACCTGGTCTTAATTGTCCTAATACTTTATAATTGGTTGCCATTTTTTATTTCCTAATTTGTTCCTGTGAAAAATAATCCATTAATTCCTGCCTCTGGTATGTCTACTGTTACATTTGAAGCTAATGTTAATTGACCTGAAGCGTCTACTTTTAGAGTAGGTATTTGACTTGCTGAACCATAACTTCCTGCCGTAACACCTGTATTTGCTATTTTATTTCTAGAAACTGTATTTGCAAGAATAGCTGCATCAGTAACAGCATCTGTAGCTAATTTAGCAGCTGTTATTGTGCCATCTGCAACTTCAACAATTGAACTTTCAGCGCCTTGAGCAATATGCACTACTTCAATATTTTTTGTTCCTGATACTGGTATGAATCCGGCATTAAATGTTAAAGTTGTGCCACTTAATGTGTAAGCGGCTACATTCTGTCTAGCGCCTGAAACAAATACAAGTAAAGACGATTTACTTGCTGGTGCTACCGTTAAAGTAAAATCATCTTCTGACCCATCGCCATCAAATGAGTCAACAATAAAGTTTGCAGTTCTTGGTTCGTTACCTATGTAAGCCAATTTTTATCCTTTAATTGTATATTTTAATCCAGCCGGTCTGATTATTTGCTTTATAAGCATTTTCATCCCACTGGTAGGACTCTGAATTTGCTACATTAGCCTCAGAGGGCATTGCATATGGTGGATTCCATTGAAAAGTAGTATTACTAATTTTCCAACTGTCCCATTGATTATTTGATCTTGGAGATACAAAAGCATCTTTACCTGTGCCATTTACATCAGCATGGTATTCATAACCTATACCGGCATAATTACCTCTTAACGGCGTACCACCATCTGGTAAATATTCACCATTAGCTGCTACTGCATAATGCACGTTCTGTGATGTATTATATGATGTTTGTATCCATCTATTAGCAGGACCAACAGAACCAGAATTTATAAAATCTTGTTCAGCTACTATAACACGAATGACTGTGTTTGTATCTGGATTCACCTCTGCAAAATGTGACATCTTTACTTCTCCTATGTTTTAATAAAAATCAAGTTATTAGATTCTTTATATAATCGGCCAGCAACTACTGAACCACCTCCGGTAGGTATGCCTGAAAAATCTAAATCTTTTACATTTAAATTTGCTACGTTACTTATTCTACCTTTTGTACTCACTTCAATTGTTCCGATAACTAAATTAGCACCTGCAAAATTGCCAAATTTTCCAGATTCTGTTAAAACATTATAAGAAAAAGTAGTTGATAATTTATCATCTGTAATTGCACCTGTGTCAACTTTGTTTGTGGTAACTGAAAAATCATCAGGAGCTATTGTTGCAAATCTTTGTTTTTCTCTGTTTACAATAACAATATTTGTTTGACCAGCTGGTGGCGCCTCTATAAAATTAATTGTACTATTTGCTGGCGTTACAACAAATGCTTGATTGGCACCAAATGTTTGGTGTACGTTAGCAACCCACACATCTAAATCATTACCATCATTAACTGCTAAACCTAATCCGAAATCTTTTGTAGAGCCATCACCATTATATCTAACTATACTCTTCTGGAATAGTTCGTTAGCAGGTGAGCGACCAATATATGAACCCATATTATGTTATCTCCAAAGCCGATAAAATTACATCACAATTACCACTACAAGATACAGATAATGTGTCAGTAGCTTCCATTACAACTTTCTGGTCGTTTCCTATGGGAACTAGAGCACCGCCTGTTGGTATAGTTGCATCTTTAATCATATGAAAATTAGTGCCGCCAATATTCATATGTATATTTGCGAGAACTGAACTTGCAGTTTTATTTGCAATTGTCATACCAATAAGGGTAGCTGAAGTGGAAGCCGGCGTAGTGTAGACAACCGTATTTGATGATACGTTTGATGCTGGATAATTTTTAAAAGTATTTGCCATTTTTCATTTTTTCCTTATTTATTCCCCTTATTTAGCTTAAAGCAATCGCAAGTGATAGTGCATCATCTGTTATTGAATTAGCTTTTGCCTCGATTATTCTTGATCTATTACCAATGTATATTCTACCTACCATAGCCGAGGCATGAGAGGTACATTGATAGTAATATGTTGTACCATCTCCAGCTGTGTTTGCTGGAACTTTCCAATATAATATTCCATCTTTTTTTGCTTGAGCAGCACCAGATTTCAAAATTGTAAGACCACCACTTGGAGTCGCATTAACATGAGTTAATCCTACACTATAATATGTTGATGTATCACCTACATTACCACTTGCATTTGTCGTACGAATTACAAAAGGATGTACACCATTTAATTTTTGTAAATCAAAAGCGTATGTTTGTCCAGCTTGTAAATCAAGATCAGGATTATCTCCCGGCGCTTGATCAAATATGTAAGCTGAAGATCCTTTATTGTGAACACTAAATCTTGTGGCTACAGCACCTGACGTATTGGCTGAAAATTGATAGAGACCATTAACGTCTAAACCTACATTAGCATTTGAACTCGCTCCACCACCTTGTATTACAACATTACCATTCGTTGTGATATTATCAAATTCACCTACTGATAGATTTAAATTACCTGTTACATCTAAACTACCAGCAATTTTAACATCACTACTTAAAGTAAAAGTACCACCTGTTCCTTCTGTTAAAGCATTAAGGGTGGTTACAGTTTCATCTGTTGTAGCAACGTGTTGCTGAAATGTATTAGATGTTGATACTCTATTAATAATTGCCATTTTTTATCTCTTTGCCACTATTTGTTTTAAAAGTGTTTTTATTTCTTGAAATTCATTTTTAATTACATTTACTTCTTGAGTTAAAGTTTGTATCGTAATAGTTGATTCTCTCTCTTTTTTCATTTTGTTTAACTCCATTAAATCCGTATTCAATATGGCTTTTGATCGAGAATCTCTCAAAAGCGCTGGATGTTCTTTCACTTTGTACATTGTCATGATAGTGCTATAACCCTAAGATTTCTAGCCGTAGGAGCTTTGGCTGTATTCGTAGAAAAGAAAACAATCTTTATTGCAAAAGACCTGAATGAATCGAAGTTTACACCAGCTGAAGAGTATATAATATCTTCTGCCTTAAACTCACAATCATAATATTCATTTATATTTTGATTCACAGGTGTTTGTGTTATCTTATTCATTTCGACATAAGGTAAATCCTCAAAAGCAGTAGTTTCATCTGACTCAGATTGTACTCTATAAAATACACTTATCGAAGAACCCTCAGGTAAGTTTTTAGCCAATATTACTCTTAAAGCCGTAGCATCAAAACCCTCTCCTAAAGTAACTTTTCTAGTGATATATTTAGATGAAGCACCACCATCAGAAGCATTTGTTTCTGGTCTTGTTACAACTTCTGTATTAGCACTTGAGTTAATTAAGTTTTCTACAAAAACAAATCTACATCTATCTTGTTCAAAAACTGGTGAAACATCAGCATTTGTAGATGACATTATAATTTGTAAATTTGCATCTATATTTTGTTTAAATTCTTTTCTATTTTCTAAGTATGTATCAGAATTAGGTAATGTTGTTATACCTGCATCCATATCAGACTGTCCCTCTGTTTTAAGTCCTAATTTAAATGACATATTTGTCTTATCAGAGAAAGTTTGAAATGGTGCGTTAATTCTCAATAAATCAAAAGCTTGATCAGGGAGAAGATTTTGTACAGGTTGAATAAAAGAACTAATTGCACCTGTTGTATCAAACTGAGCTTGATGAATTACAAAACACAGATCAGATTCTTGAGCTGGTGTCCATGTTGAAGCATTTTGCGATTTAAACAAAGAGCCCAAATATGGTTGACCAACAATTGATTGTCCAGTATCTAATCTATTTTGACCAACTGTTGCAATATAAACATTATACTCAAATGAACTTGATAGAAGAACCATGGCATATTGGTCTGGTTCTAAGAATAATGGTGCATCAAAAGTAAATCTTGTTGGTTCTGGAACATTAGGGTCAATTGGTAAAATTATATCATCAGGATTTTTACTGACTCTTGATTTAGCAATTATAGTTTCAGATGGAAAACCATTTAAAACTTTTCTTATTTCAAAATGAACAGGTAAAGTAGAATCTTTTGATGCAAAAAATACATCAACTGAAGTTAAAAACACACCTTTTGGATTTGTAAATTCATTTACAAAGAATGTTTGTGCAAGTGGGTCTACGCCTAATGGACACTCATTTTTAGCCTTAGCCTCAGGTGAGGCCTCGAAGATTGTAGTTAAACTAGCTGAAAGGGTTCCTGGTGTGAAAGCATCTATCTCACCATTTTCTATTCTTTCCATATAGTATTGCATACCAGCTTTATCTGGTTTACGACCTAAAACAGCTGAATAAGTATCTCTAATTATTTGCTCAGATATACCAAAGGTTGCATCAGTAACATCACTATCACCAGCACCACCATTTGCAGGTAGTTCTGCTCTAGCTTCAGAAACTGTTTGACAATTTGGTGTCTTTTTATCATCATCCTCTTGAAAAGCACATTCTGTTGATACAGGCGTAACTGGTGCAGGTGGGTCATTTCGTACCTCTACTACTGGTGGTATTATTCTTGATTTTGGTGTGCCAGAATAATATCTAGTTTCTGCAAATGTTGAGAAAACATTAGGTGATGCGATAGAATCAGAGAAAAATATTTGATGTTCACCAGCTGCAAATTGTCGATTAACTGCCTCATTATTTGGTATGACTAATCTACCTTTTGCAAAACCTTGATCGTCAGAAATAATTAAACATTTTTTAGGAGCCGTTTCAAAAGCATTTGTTGTTGTATTAAATGCTCTTAATCTATCTGATACATTTTTACCATCTAAGAAAGCATGAACTTCTGTATTTGGCCTATAGCCAAATATTTCAAAATCAATATTCTCAGCTGACATATAGTAAAAAATTCTATCTGTTTCTGTTTTTGTTGATTGACTTGATGTTTCTTCAGCAGAAGTTGTCGTAGAAACTTTTGCACCATTTTTATCATAGTATGTATATTTTCTTGTAGTATCATTATTAAATGATAAAAGATCCCATTCACTCCATACTGAGCCTTGAAAATTTACTCCAAATTCGTAGTTATCTGAATTACCATCACGATTGCTTACTACAATAGGTCTAGAATCAAAGTCTGTATAACTGGTCACATCAGTTTCAAGTTTAACATAACCTACAAATGAAACAACATTAAATGGGTTTATGTTAACTGAAGTTGATGCAACATTTTGAGCACTATAAACTTGTGTTGTAAATGGTAATGTAAGAACATTACCTGTATTTTTCAAAGACCCACCACCGGTTTCAATAGCTGTATTTGTACCATTCGCTTTAAATCTTGGGTGTAATATCTGATTATCGTAATCAATAGAACACTTATAATCATCATTTAGAACATCACCTATACTATGCCCTTTAAAGTCATCAACTAGGAATCCATTGTTTATAAGTTCTATGTTACTATTACTAAAGAATGTAGAACCAGCTACCTCTGACTCTAATAAATTTAGAGCGGTGTAATATTCTACTCTTGATAAACGATCATCAATACCACCAATATCTTTCATTGTATATCTTTTATTTTTTACAATGTCTATATCTACATTACTTGTTTGAAAAGTATAAGGTGGGAATGTTAATTTATATAATGTCATAGAATCAGGATCATCTAGTGGTGTAGCTGGATTATTCAAGGCACTATCACCTTCTATAACTCTAAACTGACCATCAAATCCTAAAACAACTTTATCAATTCTGCTTAGATAATAACTTAAATCAACATCAGCTGATCCAACTCTTCTATCAACAATTTGATTTCTTGTAAATGTCATTGCTGAATTACTATAAACATTTGATGACCTATTCTCTGTTCTAAGTGGTCTAAAGTCTATTGAATCTCTTAATTCTATTTTATTACCCTTATTTTCAATATACTGAGGTATCTCTTCATAAGTTGGGTATGAATTTGCATCAAAGTGACCTAGACCAGTATGTGTAAATCTTGCATAAGTTACATTAACCATACCTTTAGGTAAAATATTTGATGTTATTGCACTAGGTTTTATTTTTATGGTAGCATGGTCATAATAACTATCTCTTTGGCCTGTATCAAATGTAAAGTGTTTTAGATAATTAGTATTTGCATTATCACTTGGCATATAAGATGTATTTGGTGAAATGAATATACCAGTAACATTTGTAACATCAGTAACACCTAACGAATGTAATTGGGTGGAACTATTTGAAATTCTAGTAAAAGTAGTAAAAAAACTATTAGCAACTTTTGTTCTTCTACCTGCATCTGTTACATCAAGTGTTGCAAGTATATCTGCCGTTCCATCAAAACTGGAATCATCTATGTCTATTGTTGCTGTAGCTGTTGAACCCTCACTTGGTGTCGGAGTTGAAATTGTTACGCCCGATTCTGCCATATTTACAGCATGATTAGCTTTATGATCTGAAGTTGTTCCTGAACGAATCATAATTGCATAAAGTTCTTTTTTCAAAGCCGCTGTGCCAGCCGCCTTAAATCTCTCTGTGCCATCAGTTGTTGAAATTGAAGCAACGCCATCAGTAAATGAAACAGTCTTAAATATTCTTCTTGTATTATAATCAATTTGATTTACTGAAGCTACAGTAGAGTAAGCTGCTGGAAAAACAGATAAAGTATCATTCGTATCTTGAATAGCAGCTCTTTGGAATGTATAAGTGTTTGCAATTTCCTTACTGTAAGGTTTTCTAGACGACCCATTGTTTGGAGCCGATAATGTAATGTTAGATCCATTAATCGCTGTAACATGAACTCTTCTTTCACCTTCTCCTGTTATTCCAGTAAAAGCAGAAAGATTATGACCAAAGGCCTCATCACCAACTCTAATTTGTGAAGAATCAGCAACAATGATATGATTAGAATTATCATCAGCTATTGTGCCTGATGTTTGTATAGTTGTTATAGAAGATAATTCGACATTTGCATTAGCTTGACCCAGCCCAGCACCAATTATTGATTTTGTCATTGATAGTGGTAAATTATTTGCACCCGATCTTTTAACACCAAATAAATGTAACTTATGAACAGCATCAAAACCATCACCACTTACATATTCTATATTTTTTACATATGCCTCACCGATTTGTGTAAGAGTATTTGTAATAGTATTTGATGAGTGTAATAAAATTCTCTCTGAAGTATTTGAGTTAAATATAGCATTGTTTGACTGGTGTATGTGTAAAAAATTACCATAAGCAGTAGGTATATCATAACCTACAACTGATTCTTGATCTTGCGCCCTTTTAACAGCTAATTTTGTAATATCATTTGTTTTATCTATTTCATAACCTTTTACATATGCTTTACCTTTTGATATGTTTAAAATAAAACTACTTGAATTACCAAGTGGTGTTAATCTAGGTTCTAGACCATCTACAATATAATCACCTGACTCATCAAAGGTTCTTCTTGCAAGTGTTCTACCTAAATCAGCATATTTTGTACCTGAGGTATCTTTTACTAATTGCCCATTTCTAAATCTTACTAACTCAATATACTTGTTTGTTTGTAAACTAGGTAATGAATTATTAGAATCTAAATCTTTCTTAGTTAATGTAAGTGAAATTTTAAGTCTATCACCACCCGGCGCTAGATAATTTGATGAATCTAAAGCAGGATCTAATAATGATGTATCGGAAGTTGATGATATTGTATTTTCTACAACATCAAAACCTACACTTACGTTTGCATTTGACCCATATTTGTCAACTGCTATAATTTGTTTTTGATTTTTTGCAAAAATTCCACTTGTAAAAAATACACCCTCATCAACACCTAATAATTTAGCTGGGCCTTCGGCACTTGCACTTTGAGTTGTGACTGTTGCAAGTAAATTTGCTGGTGCTACGTCAGATGTTGAAAATACTTGTAAATTAGCTGAATTTTGAATTACTGTATTTGCCTTTTGCAATTCCATAGTGGAATTTGAAGTTGATCCACCTATGGTTAAATTAGTTGTTCTTAGATATGAAACATATAAGGTATCCGGATCTGTGCCTAAAGCTGGATCTGCATGATGAACAAAGTAAATATTTTTAACATTTGCAAGTTGGACATTAGCTGTATTTGTTGTAATGTACTTGTTTACAAAAGTAGAAACATCAATTGATGAACTTTCAAAAGTAGATTCCAATTTAACAGAACGTGCTGTAGGTTTTTGACTATTTTCAATATTTTCTAGTTTTCTACCAAATTCTGGAACAGAAAATATTTCTGCACCCGTAACTCTAGAACCATCTTTGAATATATGATCGCCAAATTTTTTAACTTGATCTTGAAGTATGGTTTGTGACTGTGTTAATTCACGAGCTTGAACTGCCCTACCAGGTTGAAAAAGGATTCTATAAAAGTTTTTATCCTCATCAAAATCGTCATAGTAAGGTGTTACATTAAAATTTGTTGTAGTCATTATCTACCTTTAAAATTGTAATACAAGTCTAACATCTTCTGCCTGACTTTCTGTTCTTGTTGTTGGTGTTGAGTTCTCAACAAATAATAATTCCATACTTTGTGGTTGATATTCTGGGGTTGTTGTTGAAGTCACCGTTCTTGATGCACCTGACGAATCACCCACTAAAAATTCATTTACTTTAAAATCTCCAACCACTTTTGTTAATTCTATTGTATTTAAACTTACAGTTCTTAAAACTTGAGCTGAAGCTGTAAATATTGTATTGCTTGTTCCTTGATACACAAATTCATTATCTGTATAACCTGTTCCTGTACCAACTGTTAATTTAGTAACTTGGCCAACAGCATTATTAGCTGAAACATTGTTAGCTGATGAACTTCTATTATTTGAACCGTATTTATAAGGTTTCCTTATAAGTCCTGTTTGTCTGAATGTAATTCCTGTAGGTATTGTATTACCCTCTGTTGCATCTAATTCACCTATCTTTGTGTGAATCATAACACTATTTGCACCTAAATCTTGACCTAAATTAAATGCGTGGCCAAAATATGGCGGTAATATTGTTCTTGTTGTTGCACCACTACCTGTGCCAAATACTCTTGTATTAGCTCTAGTATAACCTGTGCCAACCGTATCAACCGTAATCTTATCTATCACACCCGTTGAATTTACAGTCGCATTAGCTAAAGCACCTGTGCCATCACCATCAATGAAAATTCTTGTTTTAGGTGAAAAAAGAGTTACATTAGCTGCAAAACTACTTGTTACAGCGGCTTTACTTATTCTAACATTATTATTACCATTATGAACCTCTGTAATAATTGTATCAGCTGCAATGCCATTACCAGTTATAGACATATTAGCAGAAAGTACATTTGAAGCAACTGAAAGACTTGTATGTGTTAGATACCAAGTCTGTAAAGTAAGCATAGTTTCACCTTTTGCAAAAGCACCAAAAGGTACGTTTGTAAGATCACGATATAGAGTGCCACCATTATTTAAAACAATTGTTGTTAATTCACCTTCTTTAACACCAACATTATTTAAATTAAAGTTACCATAAACAGTATTAGCTGACATATCATCAACATCTCTTGTGGCAACTGGCATAAAACTAGAGTCAATAAATTTATTGTTATCTCTAATCGTGTACATATATTTCCATACATAACCATCAGCAGTTGATATTACACCATTACTTGTATTGAAATCACCAGATGGTTCTACTGTTGATGTTGTATCTGATGAACTAAGTCCATTGCTATTATTTGATAAACACTTATAAACACCTCGCTCTGACGTAATCACATACATTGGTTTTCTAGTTAAATCATTAACTGAAGTGTTTGAAACTAAAGTATCTGTTGAAACAGTTGGGTCAAATTGTTGATAAATTTTACCCGTTTCCCAATTAACTCTAGGTATAACCACGTTTAAATCACCACCTGTTACTCTTTTCATTCCAATTATTCTTGATAACGCATCATCTGTGTCAAATTTAGAGTCTGTAATAGTAGTGGTGGCTTGATCGTTTGCACCAATAGCATCACCAACAAAAACATATTGTATTTCAATATCATTCGTATTTGCTGTGAATGTATCAATATAGTTTTCAGCACTTTTAAGTGAGAGTGATCTAGTAGAAAGTTTTGTAGCCATAGATTGTATTTATGTATAAATTATGATAGGTTGGTTGTTCAAGTGAACATAATTGTTAGCTAAAGTCGAGAAAACTTGAGCTGAATTAACTTGTATTGTATTATTTGAATTAACTTTCAAAATAAGAGGATTAAAGTTTTCTTCATCTGTACCCACAGCATTTACATCATCATTTGAAATACCTAATCTAGATTGACCCTCTACAATTATACTGGCTGCCTTAGCAACTACAAGGTTTGTATTTGGTGTGGTATTTGATACAGTAATAACTGTTTGCGTAGATACATTAAATGTGGTAGAATTGATATGTAACGGATTACCAACATTAATAAGTCCTGGAATACTGTTTGATTGGCCTCTAACTGATATAGAAACATCCGAATTAATTTCTGTTTCAATTTTAAATTCAGCAAAATTCTTATAGCCAGCTGGGTGTACAAGACCTTTTACTATTGTTTTATATTTTTCAAATTCTAATGGTATATTTGTAATATACGCAAAGTCTTGATAAAGATTCGCACCTTGTATTTTTCTTTCATCTGCGGAAATTAGACCTTTAGATGAAGTAAATCTACCTGGAACTTTTCTAACTGGTGGTAGAAGTTCAGCAACAGCTGTGGCATTTTTATCACCTGTTGTTGTTAAATCTACACTTGGTGGCACTTGATATCCTGAACCAAAATCATTTAGTTTAATTGATGTTATAATACCTTTTTGTTGAGTATTAGCACTTGTGCTTATATTTTCACCATCACCTAATATGCCATCCACTCGTACACTAACTGCGGATGATATGGGGGTTCCATCTGCTTCTGTTGCTGATTTAATAACCGTAACAGTTGGTAAATGAGTTGCACGATAACCTGTTCCACCTTTTGGCCCAGCCTGATTAATTTTAAGTGGTGCGCCTCTTAAATGAAAAGTATTTGCTGTATTTGCAAAAAAAGTATTTGAAGTATCACCATAAAAACTAGATATACCTCCAATAGCTATTAATCCGAAATCAATTTCTGCTGGAAATGGTGTATCAACTTTAAGAAAGCCAGCAGTTTTTTGTTGTGCTGAACCAATGGCTGTATTAACTTCAACAACTTGTCTTTCATGTCCTAAAAATGTTATTCTGTCACCAACTTTTACTGGGTGTGGAGCTGAAGTGAAATCCATACCATTCAAGAATGAACCTCTTGTCATGTAAAGAGCATTAAGACCATCTGGACTATTAGCTGTATTTGCATTAAGAGTATAACAATTTGGTACTGCAAATTGTCCATTAAATCCCACATTAGCGGTACCACCTGTTCTTACAGGTCCTTCGTTTACATAATATGGATCTTCTAAACATATATTAAGAATTTGACCAGCACCAGTTTCACAAACTCTTGCAGTTGCACCACCACCAAAAGCAACATCACTAAATTCTACCATATCTCTAACAGAATGTCCGCTACCAGGGTTTAATATTTCTAAAGAACCTATGCTTCTTAATGATGTTACATCAGCAGGAACCATTTTTGCAGGACCTTCAGGCATATTTGCTGAAGTAGATGTAAAAGCTCCAATAGGATCTAAATTCATATTTTTTACTTGAGTATTAGATGCGACTATACGAACAACTTTTGCTGGGCCAATACCTGATACAGTTGTATATGAATTTACAACATGACAAATTGAAGTGTTTACATTTATACCAGCGCTATCAGCTGCATCTACACCTATTTGACTATTACCAAAAACTTGGCTGTATCTTAAAGATATTTGTGCATTGTTTAAACCTGTGCCACCAATAGCTGCATTAGAAATACATAAATCTGCAAATGATTGAGCTGAGTTTGAAGAAGTATTGGCGCCTATAACTGTGCCCATCATTGTAAATGTATTTGGTGTATTAATACCATTTACATCAACATCTACAACTGAATAAGAAATAAAACCAACTTCTGAATTGCCACCTGTTAAAAAACTACCTGGTTCAAATCCTGATCCACCATTAGCACTAAAATTATTGGTAATTCCAAACAGACCATTAGATATATTAATAACAGGATCTCTTAAAAAATCTGTAAATATTGTTTCAACTTCAGCATTTGCAATTGTTTCAAAAGCACCAGCATTAATTGGTACAATATCACCCACATTATAAGAAGTGCCACCATCATCAACTTTAATTGATTCAATTGATGAAACTGTATTTAAAGAAATATTTACTAAAGTACCATCTACTACAATGTCTGTTCTTAATTCTTCACTCTGACTAAAATCACCAAGTATATCGGATCTATCTAAAAATAATTCTATTTTATGAAGTTCGTCAATAATTCTTGATGCAGCTGTTGACACAACCGCTGAAGCATTAGACGTTTGACCTATTATTTTTCTATTGATTAAAAGAGTTTCATCAAATCCGCCAGCTTGCAAGTTTGTATATGTAACTCTAATATCTGCACCACTATCTGGTACAGTATGAAAAATTAATTTTTGTTGTTCTCTTTCTACATGAAGAAACTCACTATTAGCACCAGCGTTTAAAGAATTTGCACTTTTAAGTTCACCATTTACTCTAACCTCTATTTCATCTCTTGAAACTGGTTGTGCTAAGGAAAAAATATTATTACTTCCATCTGCTGTATAGAAAGAACTAATCTCAGTTCTTGCACTTAAAATATTTTCTAACTTATAATC
>Ga0181415_1000175_pt1 | contig 17570 bp, 21 predicted proteins | sample 38SPOviralmetaG_FD_130140 | JGI IMG/M metagenome (GOLD analysis project Ga0181415, IMG submission 130140) | Marine viral communities from the oligotrophic San Pedro Time Series (SPOT) site, San Pedro Channel, CA, USA - 38 SPOT_SRF_2012-12-11 | ecosystem: Environmental > Aquatic > Marine > Strait...
ATACACGATCTCAGAGACAGTGGATATCCTATTACAACACAGTTATGTGCAACATGGAATATACAAAACATATACTACCTTGATGAAGTTCTTACATGGGCAAACACTATGAATTTTAATAGTATACATTTTAACCTAATGCATGACCCCTGGGAGTTTAGTTTAAGTTGTACACCGCAAAGTGCGCAGCAACAACTTATGACATATCTACAAAAGATGTGTAATAAGCACAACCGTTATAGTGAAGATATTATGAGTCTACAAAATATTGTTATGGGCAGTAAACAAACTAACGCACTGGATTTGCACATAAAATTAAGACAAACAGATTTATATCGCAATCAAAACTTTGCTGTTAGCCATAGTAAAATAGCACAGGCAATTGAATATGAACTTTAAACCTACAATACTCTATGATGAAAAAAATTATATACATTTAGCAAGTCCGCAGTATGACAAACTAGGCATCGTTACAGAATATTTTGATATTCAACCTTACAAAGAGGACAACTGCAACTATAATCCTAGTTCAACTATTTTTCTAATAGAAAGACTTGATTATATTGATTATGCTTTTGGAAAATTACAAACTATATATCCTAGTTTATCAGAAAGACCAACTCCGCTGACCTCAGAATACATACAAAAACTGCGAGATAAAGGATTTAAAATTGTTATTGACCAATGTGCAGATAGATGGGATTCGAGATGGGATGACAGAGAAGATTTTACTCTACGTCCTAAACATTTTGATTGGTTTGATGAAAGTTTATGCTGGCGGGCAGAGGGTTATCATAATATAGAATTTGAATCCGCGCCTGAATATAGTTTTTTAATGTTAATGAACATGCAAAGAAAGCACAGAGATAATTTGTATGAAAAATTACTTCCAGTGCTTGATAATTCAATTCATAGTTATGTTGAAAAAGGTGTGCCAATAACAAATAGCACAGACGTTGATACACGAAACGATCGTTGGATGAGATATATTAATCCTGATTGGTATAATAAAACAAAGTTTAGTGTAGTAGCAGAAACAATTTTTTATTATTATGGATGTGATTTTCATCCAGGCAAACATAGTTTTGCATATGATGAAACAGGAAAAACATATATTCCTGATTTATGTATAAGTGAAAAATCATTTAAACCAATTGCATTTGGTCATCCTTTTATTACACTGGGAGAACCAGGCACACTAAAAATGTTACAGGACTTTGGATTTGAAACATTTGATAATTGTGTAGATGAAAGTTATGATCTATTAACCGACGATGATTTAAGATTGATAAACGTTGTAGAACAAATACGCCTTGCTGTAGAAACAGATTTTGATACACCAATAGTCAAAGAAAAAATTGCCCACAATAGAAATAGATTTTGGGATTACTCCTTAGTTAAAAATTTATTTAAGGAGGAAGTAGTTAATCCATTATTAGAGTTAATAGAATAATGATATATGTATGTGGCGATAGTTTTGGGACCAGCGATCCGGATAGTTCAATTATTCCCTGGCACGAACAATTAGATTGCACTAGTCTAGCACAAATATGTGTGAGTAATTTAATGATCAGCAAACAAGTTGACCATGCAATACTACACGCAAGTTTTATTATAGTATTGTTTACTACAAGTTGCAGATACGAACATGACAGTGGACCTTATACAATACAAAATTTAAGCACAAGTAACCTAACTAAAGTACAACAACACATAGTTACAGAACACGCAAAACATTTTTTCGATTTAGACTTGGAAATATATAGAAACAAGTGTATAATAGAAAGCGTACTGCAACGTTTAGTAGATAGCGGAATACCTTTTCTATTTGATCAAGGTGGATTTGAACATCCCAAGTGGGGCGTTGATAAAACATATTTTGAAAAATACCATGCATATCGCAGTGGGTATAACTTATGGGACTGGGGAGATAGTAAACTGTTTAGGCCCTATTTCCATATTACAGATCAAAACAAGCACAATGAAATAGCAAATTATTATCATGCAAAAACCAGATAACTTATGTATGGCGCCTTGGACGCACACTTATTTAAGTCCACAAACTGAAAGACGTTTGTGCTGTGCTAGTCGTGAACCTGCGCAAAACTTTAAACAGTACATAGATACAGCAGAAGGCACGGGAGAATACAAACCAAGCACACTGGAAGAATATTGGAACGGAGAAAATATCCGACGTATCCGTATGCAGATGTTAAACAATGAAGTACCGCCTGAGTGTGAAGTATGTGACAAACGTTTACTTAATCACGATGTATACAGAGATTATTTTAATCAAATGTTTGGACATAAGTGGGAAGACGTTGTGGTACACACAGACTGGGACGGATATACTACACTTAAACCTATAAGTTGGGATTATCGTTTTAGTAACCTGTGCAATTTTAAATGCCGTATGTGTGGACCAATGCTTAGTAGTGCTTGGGAGACAGAAGCCCGCAAACAAAATAAAATAGAACCCTGGATGGAAAAGCCTGTAAAACGTGCAATTGAAACTTTCCAAAAAGATGTAGTTGAACAAGAGTTTGCAACTGCAGTTGAAGAACATCGCATCGAAGAAGTTTACTGGGTAGGTGGTGAGCCACTTATGTATGAACAGCATTGGCAGTACATGCAACGTATTATTGAACTAGGCGATGGACCAGGCTTGTATGCACGTTACAATACTAACCTACATCGTGTGGACTATAAAGGTCAAAATTTGTATACAGATATACTACGCAACATTCGCGATTGGCAAATATGTGCAAGCATAGATGGCACAAATGAAGTTGGAGAATACATACGCACAGGATTAGATTACAACAAATGGCTAGATAATTTTGCCAGTGGCGTACACCACGCAGCAGGTGATAGACGCAAAATGCGTATTGACTTTACACTTACATTGCCAGGGTTGTTTGATTTAGTAGGCATATGTCGTCTTGCAAATCATTACAAAGTAGATATACTTGCTAAAGTAGTATTTGCATTTACACCTGATATTGCAATGAGTCCATTGTTTCTTCCTAAAAAGATACTTCATGATTATGTAAATGAGTTGTTATTAACTGACTATGTGGATAATCCTACGATAAGACAAATGCTTAAAGACCTACTTACTCGTCCAACGTTTGAAGAGGAGTTTCCAGACGATTTTGCTAAAGCAAGAATAAAAGGCAAGTGGCGTATGCAAGCATTGGATAATCTGCGCGGTGGTATGAAGTTTAGAGACACATTAAAAACAATACAAGCAAGAGAGTTCTGGGATGAAATCTGTTAAAATAGTATTACGCAATTACAAAACACAGGAAACAATTGATTACAATATTATACCCTGTGATAATAAAATGGCACAAGACTGGATAGTGGCACTTGAACAAGATGTGCTGCAAAAAAGTCTGCACCTTGAAAAAAATTATTGCTTCCACGGGTTTCCGCATACACAAAGAGACTTGGAATATCTATGCAAGGAATTAAACAGACATATTTTTACAATTAACCAGGGCGAATTAGATTATCATATTGAAGAATGGTTTGCCCCTGATGTAGTGCGTTTTGGACCGGAGTATCCAATTGGAAGAATGGACGATAATCCAAATTTTAAAGGGCTTATACTCAAACATGATGTAATGAATATACTACACAATCATTTTGAGGTACTGGAGGGCACAGTAGAAAATCCAAGCAAGCACACTGAAAACTGTACAGCGGAAACACGCTATGCTATTAGACAACTTAACCTGTTGTGTCACGAAATAGAAAGTCTGTGTATGAGTCAGCGCAAGGTTGTACAGAATCCCTACTGGACACGCCCTAGTCAAATTACACAATTTACTAGGACACCGCGCCATCTTTTAAATGAGGAGCACCGTATTGGTTTTTTAGATAACAGTTACGATAGGGAACTAGGCGGTGTGTACATGCACTGGTGTCAGATAGGTAAAACTCTTATGGAAGTATACAGAGATGAACATGCCCCAGTGCTTACTGAAACAGTTTGTGAAGCCATAACACATTTACAATACTACAGCGGTGAGTTTGATGTTGAATGGGGCAATGATGTTACGTTTGAAAATGCACCATGGCATAAGGATGAAATACAAGGATTTAATAGTTGGTTATTTGAAAATGGGTTTGATCCAAGTAACCCACAACTTAGTCTAGGATATTTAAAATTGGGGTCAGTTGACCTGCTAAATAGTTTTGGGACAAAAGATGCCCAGGACATCTGGAAACAGATGGCTGATTATTTAGATATCTATAAAATAGAATGTGGATCTAGTAGTGCAACATATGATTATCATTGGAGCAGCGTAGATCATGAACAACTACAACTCGAGAATCTTAGATGAAAATATTAATATGCGGATTGCCTGGTAGTGGAAAAAGCACACTAGCAGAACCTTTTTGTAAATTAATTAATGGCGTATGGCTTAACGCAGATAAAATAAGAACACTGTATGATGACTGGGACTTTACGCCTGAGGGTCGCATGAGACAAGCACAGCGCATGAGACATATAGCAGATGGTGTAGTAATGGCAGGGCGTATTGCAGTAGCAGACTTTGTTTGTCCTACTAGTGCAGCCCGCGCAGCGTTTGCAGCAGACTACACAGTGTTTATGGATACACTAAAAGCAAGTAAAAGCACCAAGGAAGCCGCACCCGGTACTACGTTTGCTGACACTGATCGTATGTTTGAACCAGTACAAAACTGTAATTATCATGTAGGATCCTGGTTTAACGACACACATGCAGAACTAAGCAAAGTTGTAAACAATTATATGCTTGCACAGCAAGGAAAACCCACGGAGAGATTATAATGTTTGATTGGAAAAAGCCCACAGTTCAATTATTGGGACGCTGGCAACCCTGGCATAGTGGACACACTGCACTGTTTGAGCAGGCACTAGAGGAAACTGGACAAGTTGTAATACAGGTGCGTGATGTGCATGGACTGGAAGATAATCCGTTTGATTATGAAAAAGTATGGCACAACATTAGAGATTCACTGCAGGCAGCAGGTCATGCATATACAGAAAATTATATTATAATGCGTGTACCGAATATTGTGGACATTAGTTATGGAAGAGATGTAGGTTACACGTTGACACAACATGATTTAGGTGCTAAAATACATGAGATAAGTGGTACAAATATAAGAGAAGAAATGAGGCTCCACGGTGAACTTGATTAAAAAATTAATTAATAAAATTAAAATGGAAATACGTTATAGAAAACGTTTAAAAGAACTGCGCAAACGCGACCCATTTATTTACAAATGATATTATCAATTACAGAAGTAGAACACTATACAGATGCACTGTTTCGTATAAGGACAGAGCGTCCTCCTAGTTTCAGATTTACAGCGGGCGAGTTTACAATGATTGGCTTGCCTGACACTAACATCACCAGGGCATATAGTTTCACCTCAGGCCCTGGTGATGACTACCTTGAGTTTTACAGCATCAAAGTACCTGACGGTCCACTTACAAGTAAATTACAACATATTAGTGTTGGAGATGAACTTGAAGTTAAAGAAAGGACTAGCGGCACACTTACAATGGCAAACATTGAACTAGGTGGCAATTTGTGGTTATTTGCTACTGGTACTGGCATTGCTCCTTTTGTTAGTATACTAAGAGATCCAGATACCTACAATAATTTTAACACAGTAAACGTAGCATGGTCAGTAAGAACAAATGATGAACTACTTGCCTATCACAGTTTTTTACAAGAAATGCTTGGTGGATTTCATAATTACTATCCAACTGTAACACAGGAGACTCCCATAAAAGGTGTGCTTGGTGGTCGCATACAAGAACATATTGCAAATGATGAATATTGGAAGTTTATTAGACCTGACAGTGATAAAATTATGATATGTGGCAGCATGGATTTTAATAAAGACATGAAAAATTTGTTTGTTGACACAGGTTTTACTGAAGGCAGTAAGCGCAGTGCAGGAAACTTTGTACAAGAGAAAGCATTTGTTGGCTGATGCATACTAGTATAGATCCCACAAAATATTATCTTGGACTTAGTGCAGGGTTCCATGATGCTGGCGCAACACTAATAGATAATTTTGGTAACATATTATTTGCAGGGCATGCAGAGCGTTACAGTGGCGTAAAAAATGATGCTAATTTAAATCAGGATCTTATAGATGATGCACTAAGTTATGGCAAACCAAACAATATTGCTTGGTACGAAAATCATTTGCTTAAACGTACACGGCAGTTATACAGTGGCGAATGGCGCAAAGCCATAGACTTTAGCACAACTCCTAGTAAACTTATACAGCCTTTCTTTAAACAGCGAGGGCTTGTGCCGCCGAAAAAAATTCCCTTACACAGTTACGGTCATCATTTATGTCACGCTGCAGCAGGATTTCAAACTAGTTCGTTTGACACAGCAAAGATTGTTGTTGTAGATGCTATAGGCGAATGGGATACTATTAGTGTATGGCATGCATGGTATGATCCTCCGGAGTTTGCAACTAATCCTGAAACACGCGGTAAGGGTCGCGCAAAATATAAAAAAGTATATTCGCGTAAATATCCACATAGTATAGGACTTTATTATAGTGCAATAACAAATTATGTGGGACTAAAACCCATGGAAGATGAATATATTTTAATGGGCATGGCTGCATATGGTAAATCATATCAAACTGCATATGAAGAAAATTTAAAATTACTTACAAATGATACGCATGTGACCTTTAAAGATAACTTGCATGCAGGTATTGACGATGAATGGTTTAGTGGCACTGGACTCACGGAATATGATATTGCTGCTGGCGCACAAAAAGTTACAGAACAATTATTGCGTAATATATTTGTAAAAAATGTTACACGCCAGGACAATGTAGTATTCATGGGCGGCGTTGCACTAAACTGTGTGGCAAATGCTATGCTTAGTGGGCATTGTAAAAAATTATGGATTATGCCTAATCCAGGAGACTGTGGCAGTAGTTTAGGTGCTGCAGCATTACAATACGGACGCAGACTTAAATGGCTTGGTCCATACTTGGGACATGACATGGGCGGCGAATATCCTGTTGATAAAATTATAGGTGCTCTTATTACAGATAAAATAGTAGGAGTAGCAACAGGTCGTGCAGAGTTTGGACCAAGGGCACTGGGTACACGCAGTTTATTAGCAGATCCACGTGGTGAGGATATAAAAGATCGTGTCAATGTAATTAAACGTAGGCAAAAGTTTAGACCTTTTGCTCCTATGATATTAGAAGAACATGCACATGAAGTATTTGAAATGCATGGGGATGAAAATCCTTATATGCAGTCAACTTACAAGTGTAAACAACCTGGTCTATATCCTGCTATTGTACATGCTGATGGAACAAGCCGTGTACAAACTGTTAGCAAACAAGATCATTCTGGTGTTAGAGAGTTGTTAGAAAAATGGTATTTTATGACAGGCTGTCCACTGCTATTAAATACAAGCCTAAATATCAAAGGCGAGCCCATGGTAAACAATCGTTCGGATGCAGATCGTTTTGAAAAGCGTTATGGAGTAACAGTATGCAGTTAGTCAGATTACATGATGACTTTTGGCGCATAGAAGATGCACTTAGTGAACGCACTATTAAAAAATTACAAAAAAGTTTTAAACATAGAGACTGCTGGCAGCGTTTAGGACAGGGCAGTGCAAACAGAGACGAAGGTACATTTAATCAAGGATTAAAACTAGCAGTAATTGAAAATAAAATCTCTGAATATTTCGGTACAACCTGTTTTGCAAACGCTACACAACTATGGTATGATTATGATGGATATATTAATGAAACTCATTGTGACTTATCACCTAATTTAAGTGCTAACGTACAAATTTATTTGTGTGAAGGTGAAATTTCTATGGGTACAAGTTGTTATGTAGATGGGATATGGCGTAAGGTGCCCTATATATACAATGGTGGATATCTTATGTTTAATCCTACACAGCATGAACATGGTATGAGATCACCAGTAGTAGACAAGCGCATGAGTGTGTATCAAAGTTATAGAATTACAGAGGAACCAAGTCCCATATGGTAAATGAAGAAGATGTTATTGCAGCATTGCGTGAAGTGCATGATCCTGAGATTAGTATTAATGTATATGATCTTGGATTAATATATCACTTGGATGTTGCAGAAGAAAGTGTAATTGTAAAGCATACGCTTACAAGTATGATGTGTCCTTTTGCAGATCAGATTTGTCAGGACATACACGATGCAGTAGCAGGTGTTAGTGGAGTAACAAAAGTTGAACGTGAACTTGTTTGGGATCCTCCTTTTGGTCCTGATATGATTCCAGAAGAAACCAAGTTTGCATTGGGCTGGGATGTTTGACATATACTGCATGCAGATGGGCGGTACTGCACAACTGCCTGCACACACAAAATACACACGCTATAACAATACACATCTAGCAACTATCAAACGTATAGTAGAACGTGCAACCACAGAATATGTATGGGTTGTAAGTGATCTATGTGACTACACAGGTTTTGATTTTACATGGCAACCTGTACCCTGGGAAGCAACACAAATACACTGCTGGGCAAGTGGTGAACAACAGTATGGAGATACTTTCCTTGTGCCTGTAAGCGCCTTTAAGCGTCAAGCAGGTGACCTTAAGGTTCTTGGTTGGTACAAGCATATAAACTGGCATAGCAAAGGCGTGCCTAGACTAACACTGGGCAACATGTATGACTGGGTATACTACAGTGATGCACGATTTGATTTCCAACCTAATTTATGGGAAAAACGCAATCTACACGCCTTTGGCACAAACGGTAGCGTACTACTAGTGCCGCGTGACTGTAAACAGCATTTTCGGACACAGTACTATGACTACCCATACATATTGCGTCATACTGACTATAAAGTAGATGAAAAGACACAAGATGTAGTGTTCATTTCCTATGACGAAAAAAACGCCGATTTAAACTACGATATACTAAAAAAATACTATCCGCAGGCAAAGAGATTACACGGAGTAGAAGGACAACTCAATGCACTACGCCGTGCGGCTGAAATAAGTGACACAGATCATTACTTTGCAGTATTTGCAAAAACACAAATTAATCCAGACTTTAGGTTTGATTTTTTACCTGATAGATTACGCACACCCAGTCATTATATTTTTAATGCTCGAAACATGAGCAATGATCTAGAATATGGAACAATGGGAGTTATATTATATAACTGTGATCTACTGTTAAACACTGAAGTAGATGATTTTGGTGTAGACTTTACTACAAGTTTTCCAATACAAGTTGTACCAGAACTTAGTGCATTTGCACATTTTGCAGAGGATCCATATCGTGCATGGCGTACAGCATTTCGTGAATGTACTAAATTGCAAAGTCGTTGTATACCAGGTCAAGTAGATATTGAGACACGACATCGTTTAGATGTATGGTGTACACATGCACATGGTGATAACAAGGACTGGGTTTTAAGAGGGGCAAATGATGGAGTAGAATTTGCTAAAACTGGAGAAGATCTCAAACAAATAAATGATTGGCAGTGGCTAAGGCATAGATTTAACACTTCATATGAACTAGCCTGATATTGTGTAACTGCTTGTATCTCTTGTGCCAGCCGCTGCCTTAACACCTTCTATAACTTGTTCAACTTCTGCATTTGTCATATATGCACAGTTAGGAAGTGTAATACTTGTACTCTGCAATTGTGCAGCCATTTCAGGCACAGTCTGTTGATAAGGTTTTTCAGTGGGAGGCAGTACAGGATAATGCACAGTACCAGGCATGTTATCTCTGTTTTTATGTCTGATAACATACTTGCTGTATGTACTAGACTCTCTGTATCTAGCAAACTCTACAACACCAGCAAGTTCTTTATAATATGTGCTTGCAATATTCTTTCGTCTCTGTTGGTGCCCGTCCAAATAATCCAAGTTTACAAATACACTTGCAACTTCATGTGTACTCATGACACTGTTAATACCAAGTGTATTTGTTACATCACTGTTGGTACGCTTGCCATGTAATCTACCCAGTGTTGCTAGTTCTGCAACTTCAGCATTATTTGTTACTATAGCACCGCCACTGCCAAAACTTGTGCAAGGCTTTGTTGGTGAAAAACTTAGCATACTAAAGACTGCATCACTTAGTGGTGCACCAAAACTCTGTGCAGCATCTTCAACCAGTAGTAAATCATGGACTTTACACCATGCGCCTACATTACTTACAGCAGGATTTCCAAGTAGTGTAACATACAGTAACACTCTAGTATTAGAATTTATTTTGCTTTCCGCTTTTGCTAAATCAATATGATAAAAAGCATCTACCTCACAAAATACAGGCTTTAGTCCTGCAAGACTAATTGCACTTACAGTGCTAATCCATGTGTATGCAGGTACTAGCACCTCTGTGCCTTTGGGTAAATTAAGGTTACGCAAACCCTGCGTTAATGCTGCAGTACCACTGCCATAGGTTGCACAGAAATTGCGGTCTGTCAATTTACAGATGCGCTGTTCAAGTTCTTCTGTTAGTTCGCCACGTTGAAACACGCCTTTGAACATTTGTTTATTAGCAAGACGTGATACCTTGCCACATACTTCGTTCCAGTGTCTATCTAAATTAAATGCTTTCATAACGTGGTAGCCTCTTTGTGTAGGGTTGTTCCAATAACCAATCTAAATATTTTGGAATACCAGAATCAATATCCATACTAGGATTCCAATCTGTGCTATTCTTTAGTTTGTCACTAGTAAGTGTATCTCTATTAGGATAAAAATCATCATGCGGCAGTGTAGTAATACTTCCGCCTAAACGTGCTTGTACCATTTCAGCGGCTTCCATAATAGTGCGACCTTTGCCCTTAGTGCAATTAAAGATTTCATTAGCACAATTTTTGTGTGTAGCGGCTGTGGCAAAAGCACTAGCAACATCTTCTACCCAACTAAAGTCCAATTTATTATCAGGACCTTGTACACGCAGTTCTCCAGTAGTAAGTGCTGCTTCTGCTAGTTTACTAATTACACGCACTATCATATCTCTAGTTCCGTACAACGCACTGGGGCGTAGGATAGTATACTCTAATCCTTTTTCACGTTGCCAAATCTGACACATTTTTTCGCCTTGTAGTTTGTAACTACCATACAGTGTAAGTGGATCTGTTCTTGCTGTTTCAACAGGCGCATCACTAGTAAAGTCACCATATACCATACTACTACTAGCAAACACAATACGTTCTACATTGTATTCTACACACAGATCTAGTGTAACTGCGGTAGCAGTTATCATATTACCTGTTGCATCAATTACGTTACGCTTAACCATGTAAGCATTTGGATATGTAGCAACATGAATAACAATGTCAGGATTAAACTGTTTAAATGTGTTTTCCATAAACACAGGATCCTCAATTTGTCCTGGGTATACTTCGTCTGCACCGCAATGATGTTGCCGTTGTTCTAGTACACAGTCATATTCATCTTTTGGAAAAGTATAGTATTTGTGATAGCAATCTACTACACCTATTGTATGTCCTTGTGCTTTTAGCAAGTTAGCAGTGTGACTACCAATAAATCCATGACCACCAAGTATAAGTATTCTTTTCATCTTATATTCCTGTACTGTAAATCAAATGCTTCTGCATATTGTACACCTAGCATTTGTCCGCGATATGCTGCAAGTCCTCGAATATTATGCAACAATGTTTCATCAAAATAACTTGTATAACACATTATACTATCTAACTTGCGATCAATCAAGTCCGAAATGTCAACAAATATATTTGGAGTAAATGTTTTATTTTTATTACTGTATGGTCCACCTTCCATACACCAAAATTCTCCTCGGTATCTGCGCAGGCTACTATTAACAATGTTAAAAGTACTTTGGTGATCGTTGTGATGGTCACCTTTACTGTGTGTTATAATTAAATCATAGTCTTTTTCATTTACCACTGCATCCATTTCAGTAACACTTGCACTATTCCATTCCAGTCTTGGTCTGCCTGTTTCATCAACTGGATTAGTCATAATATGAAATGGAATGCCTAATACACGTTCACTGTTCTGATACTCTCGTTGCATCTGTGCTCTGTCTCTGCGTACACTTGGACGAGGAGCATTGTCATCACGAGCAACTACAATGTCTACATCAGCACCAAGTGCTTTAAACTTTAGCAATGTGCCAGCACAGCCTAGTTCAACATCATCTGGATGCGCACCAATTGCAAGAATACGTTTATACATTTCTAAGTTTCTCCAAGTTATTATATACTCTGCGTATATGTGCTATGCCATTAACGCTTTCCAAGTTGTTTGTGAGTATACTAAAAACAAAGTTGTCTATTTGTTTACGCAATGGCGTCAATTTTTCATTATGCACAATGGTTTCTTGTTTGTCAGTTGTTAAACTGTTTAAATATCTACCTTCACGCAGTTCAATGGTATCTGTATTATCATCAGCAAATACACTCATTGTTTTGCCTACAAGTGTTACACTGCGACACTTCTGAGGATAGTGCCAGCCTGCATGCAACATTGCACTAAAACTATTGTAATCTATTTTCCATATAGCGTAGTCTGCATTTATACATTCTGTAGTAAATTCACTAAACTTTTGTACACTTTGTATTTCTTCGCCCTTTAAATAATCCAGTAGTGCAAGATCATGCACACTTAGATGTAGTGCTAAATCTACATCTCCTTGCGGAATAGTGCCCCAATTTAATCTACGACTTTCAAACATTTTTAATGTATCCAGAGGATAACTGTTTTTAATCCATTGTGTATTAGGAGTAAAACATAGTATATGCCCTGCTTGACATACTGTATTATTGCTTTTAGCAACGTCACAAATATGTTGTACAGTTTCATTTAGGATACTAACAGGTTTCTCAATTAATACAGGAATATTTTTTGCTAAGTGTTCATTTGCTAAAAAATGATGAGTAGGTGCAGGAGTTGCAATGATAGCGGCATCATAATCATAGTTTACACTGTCGCCTAGATCAATGCGAACACAGTCATATTTTTGTTCAACTGTGTTTGCAATATTAGTGCCCCATCTGCCTGTGCCTATTACTGCTATACGCATTGGTTTACTTTCTCAACAATGTGTGTAACTTGTGCATCAGTAAGATATGGATGCACTGGTATACAAATATTGTGTTTAGCATAGTGTTCTGTTACAGGCAACGTTTGTCCAGTATTATATGCTGCTAGTTTATGAATAGGAGTGTTATAATAACTGCGAGTTTGTATGTCGTCTAGATCACTAAATTTATTTGTTAGTAATGGATATTGGTGATACACTGGTTTGCAATCTGGATTAATAGTTTGTGTATCAACATCTATATTTTCACGATAGTATTGTGCAATTTCACGACGCCTTATATTGCGCTCGGTGAGATAGTCCAGTTCGTTAATTAGTATGTCAGCATGTATACTATCCATTCTACTATTCCATCCCACACTGTGCGCACGAAACTTTACATTAGCCTGACCATGATTTCGTAAATGTTTAATTTGCTCTACAAAGTCTGTTGGGCCTGTAACTGCACCAGCATCGCCCAGTGTTGCTAAATTCTTTGTAGGATAAAAACTATAACAACTAATTACACCTGTTGCACCCAAAGGTTTGTTCTTGTATAATGCGCCACATGCTTGTGCATTATCCTCTATGACTGGTACACTGCCTGAAACTCTTTGTATACCTGCAATATCAGCAACATTACCAAATAAATTAACATAGATTACTGCATCCACACTGTCAATAACATCTAATAGGCTTTCAGGATCCAGGCATAAACTGTCATCTATATCCACAAACACAGGACTTGCATACAGTTGTTTTACCACTTCAGCAGTGCTTAACCAAGTAAAACTTGGTACTGCTACACGACTGCCAGGTCCTATGCCCAGTGCTTGCAAACACATACGCAAACTATCTGTACAATTACCTGTGCCAGCACAGGATTCAGACCCAGTGTATTCTGCAAACTGTTCCTCGAACTTTTGCACACTGGGTCCTAGTATATAACTCTTACTATTTTGTGTTGAGGCAAGTGCTTTTTCTAAATTTATTTCTGGAAAGTCACTCAGTTTGATCTTCATCAGATTCTTCTACAAGTACTACTGTTTGTTTGCTAACTACTAATTGTTCGATAATCTCACTTACATCACTGTTATGTGCTTCCATGTAACGGATAGCGTCACCTGGTGATTTTACAACTCCAGTTTTTACTAGATATTTTGCTGCCAGTATGAATTCGTTCTTATTGCACCGTAGTTTATTGATAACTGCTTCGGGATGTTTAGCACCCATAGATATATCTCCTTAAAGAGAGTTTGCGAGAGGGAAGATTTCTGCGATTACAGTAGCACATTCTTTAGCAATATCCATATGCTCTTTTTGTGTACCATTGGCACTGCGCAATTCAATATAGTGTACCCAACTGCGCAGAGTACCGTTCATATATAGACGAGTCTTTGTAAGCCCTTCAGGTAAAACTACACGGGCTTGTTCTTTTGCAATGCCATTATCAATAGCCCAGCGGTATGCTTTATCTGCCGCCATAATAACTGCATCCTGTTTTGTTGCCCAACCTTGTTGTAGTTTTATTGCGTCCTCATTATCTTCTAAGTCAATGCTGTTTTGCCTATTTTTTGTATCCTGCAGTCTTGCTTCTCTGCTTACAAATTGCATATCCTCAACAGGATTAGCGTAACGCTGACTAAACTCCTGAAAACTAAAACTACGGTGACGCACTATTTGATGTGCAATGTCTCTAGTAGTTTCAATCTCTAAACAAGCACTAACCATTTCTAATGGTGACCAATGCTGATGTTTTACCAAATACCTAATAAGTTTTTCACTTGTTTCTGTGTTAATTTGTGCGCTAGGATTACTTACTCTAGCACAGAATGCAATAAGTTCTTGTACATTATCCACACCCTCTTCAACAAACCCTGGAGCGGGTTTGCTATAACTTACTAGTTTGACTTTCATACTATGCTTTTGCCTTTGCTGGACGACCACGTTTTTTCTTAGGTGCTGCTAGGCTTGGATCAAGTGTTGTTGCCTCTTCCATTAAACGTGTTGCTTCTGCTTCTAGTCCTGCAATTTGACTGCGCATTTGATCTGCTTGTGTAACTAGGTTACGAGCAATATCTGAATCTTGCAGTAAACCACTGCTAGTTGATCCAACAGCATCCGAAGCCGCTTTTATGCCTGCTGCCTTTTTATCAGGATCAGCCAAGCCACGAGTTGCATCCATTTCAGCAAGTTTACCTGCTGCCTCACTGCCCGTATCTAGATCATTAATGATTTTGTTAAGTTCATCAAGTCTTACGCCAGGTGTGTTAGGACGAGGAATCATCATAATATCCTGTGTACGAACTTTTTTCATAAACGCATTTTTGTGTAGCGTATTAAGAATGGTATCACCATTTGTGCCAGTGATGCCATGCAATGCTTCGCCCAAGTTTCTTGCTTCTTGACCTTTGTTGCTCTGGATAGCGTTCATTAAATCATCGTGTGTATTTTGTGCGAGTCGATCTGGATATGTAACCAGTGCCATATGTTCTTCACCAGGCACTTCGCGGAATACTACTGCAACCTTTTGGTCATTATGTTTTCCTACATGTTTAATCATCTAATTCTCCTTCAGCCTCTTCGGCTGACGCTTCTGTAGTTGGCACTTCTACAGCACCATTTGCAACTAAAAATTCCATAAGTTTATTATAGAGTTCGCCGACCTGTTGCATCTCGCCTGCTTTAATAGCACCTCGATTGCTTACAACTTCAATAATGTTTGCTGCAAGTTTTAAATCTGCAACACCTAACTGTGGTGCTGTAATCATTTCATCTTGTTCCGCTACGGATTCTGCAGTTTCCGCGGGCATGTTTTCTTCTTCAGACATTCGAATCTCCTTGTGTCTTTGATATATCTTATATGTATTTTATATGAAATATGTCTGCATGTCAAATAATAATAGTTATATGCTACTATTATTATTTATTTAAAAAATCAGGGTCATCAAAAGTATTTGGATTTGTGAATTGTTCTAATTGACCAGGGTTCCATTCAGTGCCTACCCCATATGCAGTAACACAAGCAAGGGCTTTATCTTCGCTTACTTCTACCATAACCCATGACTGGTTTTCTATGTTTACTGCTAGAAAGTTAAAAACATTAAGTGAGCCTGCATAGTTTTCACTTTGTGCAAGTCCTAGTCCACCAAATGCTGTCTTCTGTCCAAGCATTTCCATTTGTTCAAACATTTGTTTAGTGGGTCCACACTGTACAGGCTTTGCTGCCCAGTAAATATCCTCGTCTTGTGTGCTATCATAATTTTGTCCAAACGCACTACCCCAAACAAATCCGCCTACCAGTGTAAGGATGCAAAAAATAATGTAATTACGCATAATGTTCTCCTTATCTATTTATTCTGATCATAGTAGGCATAGTTACCAAACGGAGGTTTAATGTCGTCACTACCGTGTATAATAAACACTGTATCACAGTAGTCTGGATCGCCCCAACTGTTCCAAGGATAACCATCAGTAAACATAATAAAACGTTCAGGAAGGATTTCGTTCTCCTTCATAAATGTCCAGTTACAATCAAAGTCTGTACCACCACCTCCGGTGATAACATAGTTTTCTATCTCGTCAATATTCTGTGGAGTAAACTCCTCATATCCATAGCACTGTGTATCAAAACACCATACTTTGATCTTAAAGTCTGCAAACTGTTCCATAATGCCTTTAACTTCACTAAGCATTTCTTTACCCATTGTGTCTGAAATACTGCCACTCATATCAAGAGCAATAGCAATATCTATTGTCATTTCTGGCAACATGCCTGGCAGTGCAACATCACTAAAGTAACCTTTTTTACTGCGATTCATAAAACTGTAATCGCCTTTTAGTGTACTTTGAATGCTCATGTTAAGCAGTTCAGTCCAGGGCATCTTAGGCTCTGTAAGGTCCTTGATAATGCGCTTTACACCTGCAGGCATTTCACCAGCACTTGCACCAGCGGCACTTTGTAGTAGACTTTCTTTAATATTGTCTCTGATCTCCTGGCGTTGCTCTTTAGTATAACTAGGCTTGCTTTTACTAACAAGGTTACCATTTGCATCTTCTTGCGGCTGACCACCATCACCTTGTCCGTCATCTTCGCCGTCCAAGTGTTCATCTAACAATTGATCTACAAGTTGTTCAATATCAATCTTGTCAGCGTTCTCATAGAGCAGGTCATATACTTCTTCCATGCTCATGCCATCATACTTGCGATCATACAGTGCAGGCACAGTAGTAATAAAAGTACCAATACGATTGTCTTTCAAATCTCTGTTTACGCAATAGTCTGCGGCAATGTTAGATAGCATTGGATTGTGTTTGTTCTGCTTGCTACGACCTAAATGCTCGTATACATTGTGCAGTACTTCATGTCCAAACAAGAAGATAAGTTCTCCTGGCTTTAGCATGTTAATAAACTTTGAATTATAGTAAAAATACTTGCCATCTGTTGCGGCTGTATTAAGCCATGCATCACTATTAACAAGTGGGAGACGA
>Ga0181415_1000176_pt1 | contig 17530 bp, 19 predicted proteins | sample 38SPOviralmetaG_FD_130140 | JGI IMG/M metagenome (GOLD analysis project Ga0181415, IMG submission 130140) | Marine viral communities from the oligotrophic San Pedro Time Series (SPOT) site, San Pedro Channel, CA, USA - 38 SPOT_SRF_2012-12-11 | ecosystem: Environmental > Aquatic > Marine > Strait...
CTACATTACAGATGACCACAGCTCAGCAACCGGACCGGTTGAGCCGGCATACAACACGGGCGCGGCTCCTCTCTTCCGTGGTTCTTATGTTGTGCTTTCTTCAACCTCTCCTTCATCGCTGACTAATGCGACAGCAGGCGACAAGCTAGGACGAACGGCGGTAGACTGTGAAGACTTCAGCCTCAGCTATACCAACACTCTCACACCTCTCGGCCGCAGTAACTCTATACTCGCTATGTCTAATATGGATATTAGTGACGTTAGCGTTGAACTGTCTTTGACCCTCTCAACGGTTAACACTGCCATCGCTGACGATTACTTCAATCGAACAGTAAGACAGGTTCTAGTGGGAACCGGTCCACAAGGTGACGGTCAAGGATGCGCCATCATGCTACCGGCTGCACAACTCACCACTGACCCGAGTGCTTACGATGTGAGCGGTAATGACATTGTAAGACAGCAACTCACCTATCAACAGAGTCGATATGCTGGGGACTTCTCAACGGAGTCTTATGAAGCGAACGCGGGCAACTCTCCATTTAGAATCGCACTAGGACTCTAATCATGGCGCTGACCTTTCTGACAAACAGCGAACAGACGATAGACGTCGTGGTCACTTGTGACAGCGAAGTCAAAGCGACAGATGAACAGCGCTCACTATATCTCAAGAGCGGCGACCTTTCAGACCTTGGTGAAGTTGGCGAAAGTGCAACACGCTTTACACTCAAAGCCCTTTCACCTTCTGAGAGGGAAGAAGCAGAAGTGAGAGCCGGTGCATATTCACGCTCCGAGCTTGGCCGAATGTTATGGGTAGAGTCTCCCTCTGACCAAGGGGAGAAAGCACGATGGCACCACGCTTTAACCGATGATGAGCGCTCTGCTATGAGCGAGTACCAAGCCTATCTCAACCGGGTATATGTAGAGATGCTGAGAAGCGGCTTGACTCATATCAATGGAGAAGAGGCGAGCGTTAAACAGGTGGACATGATCCGACCGGATAGCGACCGCTTGACCGTCGTCTCTGAGTTGGTTCTTCATATCCAAAGAATCAGCCTCTTAGGCATCGAGGGAAAATAGCGCTTGCGGCTTCGGTTTGGCTTAGTCATTCAGGAAGTCGCGCTTGGTCGTGTGAACAGTGCCAAGCTAAAAGAGGTTTGAGAGAGTTACGCGGTAACTGTGGAGGTGCGTTTAAACGCGGCCTTCCACTTGTCCAAGAGGATGATCAAGGGCTATTCGTTCCAGGTTACCGAGTCGCTCCAGACTGTGGTGAAGGCTTCTCTGATCTAGAGATTAGGTCTTGCCCGGTGGCCGGCGCTAATCGCTTAGCCTCTATCATTCAAGCATACCGAAGACACAGGGCCGGACTTGCTACCATCAAGGAGACATACCCATCACCTTCATGCGCCTTACTTGAAGCGGTTGATGTGTTACACTCCAACACAGAAGAATCCATCTATCGAGCACAAGAGAGAGCGATGAAGGAGAGCAGAAATGGCTAATCGACAGATAGAGATTGATGTTGTCGTTAATACTGACCAAGCTGAGAAAGGTTTTGATAAGCTAGAAGAAGGCTCTCAAGCTGTTGGTGAATCTTTCGGCTCAGTGGGTAAAGCTGTATCGACTCTTGGAGGTGAAGCTAATGAGGCTCTAGGTGGCGTCGGTGAGTCGGTTAGTGGTGTTGTTGATGGCTTCGGAGAGCTGATCTCAGCAAGCAAAGAGGGCGGCATGTCATTCACTGCCATGGCTGGACCGATTGGTGTGGCAGTCGTGGCGCTCTTTGAGCTGATCCAAGCGGTGAGAGAATACTCCGATGAGACAAGCGGAGCCAACATAAGAAGCGAGGCTTATATTGCTTCAACGGCTGAGCTGACAAGCGCGATTGAGGAACTAGCAGCGGCGCAAGTTCAACTTAATAGAGAGCAAATCAAAGAGCTTAGAATCCTATCAATGCAAGCTAAACTGCCTCTTGAGCAAGCTCAAATGATCAGAGAAAAGAACGCGGCGCTTGATAAATCAATACAACTTCTTAAGGACGAAATAAGCCAACTAGAAAAGAGCAATAAGGTCACTGCTAATCATACACACGCTCTCTATGCGCAGTCAGTGGCACAGAGAGAAGTAGCCAATAGACAAGAAGTACTTATCAAGCTGAGAGCGAAGCTAGCCAAGAAAGAAGCCGAGGCGGACATGCTGACCCAAGAAGGCGCTGAAAACTTCGCTAAATTTGAGGCTAAGAAAGAAGAGCACCTCAAAGACTCCCCAGAGTTTAGAAAGCAAATATTGCAGCAAGAGAACAAGCTCTTAACAGACGCCCGGCTTGCAGAGCTTCAAGGGACTAAGGACAGCGTAAAAGCACAGCGAGAAATAGCGCGAATCGGGAGCAAACAGAAAGTAGCAGACCTCAAAGCAATTGAAGACATCTCAGAAGAGGTGAGGTCAAAAGCGATCGCGGCGGAAAGGAAGAGGCTACAGTCTGAAATCTCAAGCATAGAGAAATCCGCAGCGGAAAAGAGAAGAGCAGAAGCAGAGAAGCGGCGTAATGTCATGGCGCTTCAAAGGGCTAGAAGTGAGGCTCAGAGACTAGCTCAAGAGAGACAGACTCAAGCAGAGTTAAGACAGATTAGAGCGCTAGAGATTGAGAGCGCTCGAATCAATGGAGCGACTGCACTTGAGATCTTAAATATGAGGTATGCTGAGGAGCTGAGCCTTGCAGAAGAGAACGCAAGCAAGATCCTGATAGCTCAAAAGAGGTTTGAAAACCAAGCAACACAGATTCAAAAGAGTGAGGCTGCTAAGCGTGAGGCAAATGAAAAGCAGCAAGCCGAGCAGAGAGCAAACCTCATATTTGACTCTATGGAGTTTGACGCGAATCTTGCAAAAGATGAAACTGAGAAGCAGCTAAGACTTCTTGAACTAAGGTATGCAAGAGAGATACAGCTTAACGCATCAACTCAAGAGGAGATCACAGAGCTAAACAGAAGACAGGCCATCGAGCGCCAACAGATCACAAGCGCTTCAATCGACGCTCAAGTGTCTAAGATTGGTGAGTTCGCCTCAAGTTATGGCGCTGGACTTGCCGAGGCTACATACTCCGCTCTTCTATTTGGTGAGTCATTCACCAAGGCGATCGGCTCAATGCTCGTAGGTCTTGGAAGACAGGCAGCGGTGCAGAGTCTTATGGAGCTTGCCAAGGGCACAGCCGCTCTCTTCATACCAGGCGCACAAGCAACAGCGGCCGGACACTTCAAAGCAAGCGCACTCTTTGCCGGTGCTAGCGCGGCGGCAGGTGTGGCCGGAAAAGCAATGGGGGGAGGTGGCAGCGCGACAGGAGGAGGAGGTGGCGCGGCCTCTCCAACAGGCACACCACAAACGGCGGCAGCTCCTGAGAGAGAGAGAGCAGAAGAAACCGCGATGGTCTTTAATATAAACTTTGGCGGCGCTGTGATATACGACACTCAACGGGCAGCAGAACAAGCGCTTGCGGATCGTATCACAAACTTGCAGAATACAAGACGAAGAGGCGCACCAAGGAGGGCTTTCTAATGCCGTTAAATAATCCCGCTCCACAATTTGCGCTTCTCACTGCTTTTGATGTTCGTGGCTTGTCAGGCAATACCATATTCACAAGAGGCTCACCGGCTACGACTGTAGCTCTACCAACTTACTCGGCCGGTCAAGGTGTCTATGAAGATGCTCTCTTCTTCCTCAATAATCGAGAGAGTGAATCAGCGATTGAGGGAACTAGCCAAATTCAAAGTGACGCGACTTTTGGAACCGGTTCTAGTTGGTCGATCACGATTGATAGCAATGACAAGATCAAGATCACAGCGAATGTAGACTTTGAGGTCACATCAACCGGCTCGTCTGATCCTCTCGGCTTTGGCTCTTCTACTGTTGGCGCTGTCTCTGTTGGTTCTGATTATGTGGCCACAGCTCCGAACGATTGGACGAGGGGCATGGTTGCTCTTGATGTTGTTAGTTATCGCATTGATGAGGTTGGAGGCACTGACACATTCAACTTCCCTCAAGACAAACCAGACGTTCAAGATGTCACCACATTCTTAAGAAGCTCTGAGAGTGACGCTGACGACTTTAGTTTAAGCTCGCTCACCTCTATTGATAATGCAGCGATGAGCGCAACTGAGATCTCTTGGACAATCACAGACACAGGCTTTACACAATGTCACTACCCAACAAGCGCGGGGGATATCACTTGGAGCTCCACAACATTGAGAGATCTCCTTGGGTTCACAGGTGGAGAGAGTCCGGTTACAGTTGGAGCCTTCAAGCGGTTGACGTCAACCCATAAGAACGCCGGCGCATTAATCCCTTCAAGACCTTATCAATCGCATCATCTCAAAGTTGAGAACTTAGGACAAAGTAGAAGAAAGATTGGCGGCGGCTATGTCTCTAACTTCATCGGCTCCTATGTCATCGGCTCACTCGCTTTCGACCTTGACGCGCTACTTGATGAGTCAGATGACTACCGTCATTTCACGAATCGCTTTCTCCCATTGGTCGGACCGGGTGAGCGAATCAACTTTTATCAATCATGGGGTGATTCAAGGCGAGCGTTAAGGACTGCTCAAGTGGTAGGCACTCAATCCGCTTATGATCTCCTCTTCACGTCAGAAGATAACGGCGATCTAGGCAGAGTGAGAGGAAGTTTAATCACAGCTGACTATGATCTATCATACCCCACTCGATTAAGAAGACGTGTCCCTGTAAGCATGGAGATTGAGCACTTATGAGTAACTCATTCACCTCAACGCCTACGCTAACTGATCCCGGCAGAGTAACAGCATCTCAAACCATAAGGACTACTGAAGTCTCTAGATTAGGAGATCTTCAGAATCATGTTTTTGCAGCAGGTGGAACTCATAACGTAGTCAGTCAACTCTTTGATGATAGTTGTTTTATTCAGAATAGCGCGACACTTGTTACAATGTGTCAATGGACTATCCCGCTTATCAGTAAACAGCACACTACTCTAGTTGTAAGCATTAGCGGCTTCTGTCCAACGGCGGCCGATGGTACTACTGTCTTCAGTCTTACGATGGATGACGGGACCAAATACTCAACAACGATATTGATCACTGATCAGAGCAGATATGTTAGCGGCTTTAACCAAGGTACAATCACTATCACAGGTTCTCACACTGGGAACACCGCAGTATTAGCGCTAGACGCCAAGGCTCCAGTTGGTCAAGAAGTCACCATACTAGGAGTTCAAGCACATTGGCAAGCACTCACCTCTCCTCTTGCAACAGGTGAATTACAGATTGATACTAGGTCATTTATCCCGCAAGGCATAAGCAGACTTGCCGCTGACTTGCCGCTTACCGCTCGCTTTGGTGTAGAGACCTTAAGCAACATCAACACACTGAGATCAAGGGGAAGAGTGATCTTTAATTGGTCAGGTGTTGAAGGTGCGTCATCTTCGCTAGCGATCACAGACGCGGCCGCACCTCCAAGGGGGATCGGTCGTGGTGATCTTCCCACCTTCTACTCACCGGCGGCCTTGTTTAGCGGAACCGTTGAAGGTGGCTACAGTGTGAAGGTGTGCATCAATGTAAAGAACCTTGGCAGTGGTCAGAGCTTTGTCTTTATTGTGATGGGAAATAGCCTGACCTTAACGGCCAATGGTTGGACGAGCTTTAATATTGACCTTGTTCAAGATGAGTTGACCCTCTCTGATCGATTCGGCTTGAGTGTGTATAGAGCCGGCGTTGATGAAAGAACCGCCAATGTGAGCGGCATAGCCTCACCAAGTCACCCTCCTAGCACCTCCGGTTATGTGGCCGGCCTTTCGATTATCGGAGTCTAATCTATGTTGATTCCTTCTTCATTTCGTCAGATGCCCAGCGAGCAAGGTTGCTTCAATAATCAAATTGTGATGGGGGGGACTGTTGGCCAAATGGCTTCAGCGCTTGCCCAACTCTCACATTGTAAGTTCTTAGGTGAAGCTCATTATCAGATTGCTCACTCGACCTATTCAACGCTATGGGGGTCCGAGCAATTTGGAGCAAGGTTGAACGCTGGAACAAGAGTGAGAACCACCTATAAAACATATGAGTACAATCTACTTTATCAGAGCACGAAACAAAGTGAGCGCTTAGCTTTGCTAATGGTCTACGGTGCTGATCATTCGGCCGGCTCTGTAAGTATCAAAGCAGAAGCACGCGCCACCGGATCAAATAGCTATACAGGGACAGTCCTTGATTATGGGGTTGAGTTCACCTCACCTAATAACTTGATTTCGCTGACGCCGGGTATAGGTGAAGCCGTTCCTCCTGATCAATGGGCTTTCACAGGATGCAGAAACATTGCTGTGGGCAATCCTTTGCAGACTGATCCCCTTGATCCTCCTAGGCCTCTCGTCATTCCGTCAGTGAATCGCGGTGACCTTCTCAACATCAAGGTCACAGTCAACAGCTTGAGCTTGATCGCGGTTCACATTTATGACGTTTATCAGTTAGAGGTAACTCCATGAGCTACACAAGCGATCACGGCCGGCGTGTCTTTGCTCTTGAAGTGGGCGGATTAATCTATCGCTATCACAGCGGAGGAGGAACAAGCGGCCTATCATCTACCATCGCCACCGGGATCAACTATACCGACATAGAGGGCATTGTGTCAGTAAGTGCTTTCGGTGCTTCGATTGATCCAAGTGGGGGGATCGGACAATATGAACCAATCACGGTGACGCTAGGGATAAACAAGAAAGCAGCCCTTTCGGATCCCGGTGTGATCTTTGGTCGCTGTGGCGCTCGATCAGTCAGCACTAAAGCAAAGATTACATCTAATGTTGATAGAGATGACCAATCAATCAATGTTGACACAGATCTAAGTTCTTTATCTTATCCTCGTCTTTTGCATATGGGAGCAGAGACGATAAGGATTAATCAAGCCTCTGCTAGCATCTTGCTGTGTCCAAGTGGTAGAGGAGCAGGGAATACGCCAAAGCAGAATCATTCAATCGACCTTGAGGGTGTCAAGGTTCCTGAGATCACAACAGAGATCACAACATTTAGAGGCAGACGCGCTCAACTCTATATGGCTCAAAAGTATCCAGACGGCTCTTTGAGTTCATGGGCGGCTGTCTGTAATGGGTTCATTGAGTCAACTCCAGCCATCGAACAAGGGGACACGGTGAGTTTAAGCCTTGTTCCTATGGTAGCCTTAATCGATCAAGTGAGCGCTGACAAAGGACTAAATCAAACGAAGCTCTTAGAGGGCTTTCACTATTTCGGTGATGACGCCGGAAATACTCTTGAGTATGGAATGAAACTTGAGTTGAGTACAGCGGATCAAATGGAGCTCCGTATAGATCAAGCAACAGCTCAAACAGCAAACACGCTCACGATTATCAAGACCACTAATATTCTGATCGAGGACTTTGACGAGTCTTTGCCGACAGGTCTAGATTCTAATGGTGAAGCATATACAGCGATCTCGCATCCACGCTATCCGAGGCTTGGACTAAACACAGGGTCAGGTACTCCATGTTTCCCAACTTCGATCACAACAACCACGAACAACGGTATACAAGTTTATCAATGCTTGCTTGACTCTTCACCGTCTGGAGCTGCAACAAGCGTTCAAATTAATCTGTCATGGCTTGCAGCGGTAGAGACTAGAACCGAGATTAAGCAGCATACAATAAGCGGCTTAAAACAGTGGCCAAACGTCATCAATGATACACTTGAAAGCGATGGGCCATCTAGCACGCAAGGCGCAAGCGGTGGACTCTTGAAGTGGAGGATAGACGAGCAAAATCAAATCATCGCGTCCAAGCTGTCTGACTCTGACAAGCCTTCAAAGCTCACTCTATGGACTCGCAAGGATGCTTTAAGATCTGTTCTTGATGATGAGTTTGACCTTGCTCAATATTGGGATGGAAGCTTCCCAAGTCCGGTCCTGGATAATCATCTTCGTGTGTGGTATCCGATTGACTTAGGAGAGGGAGAAGAGCAGACGACTTTTGCAGAAGACCGGTCTCAAGGCGTTGTTCTAGATGTTGTCGTGAGCGCTACACAACCCAACAGCGCTCACCAACTAAGAGACCTTGCAAGGGCATACTATCAACACAGAGAAGATCGACTCTTGGTTGAGTCTAGTCTTGGCCTTCCCACTTCTGCCACCGTTGGTCAACGCTTTGACATCGTAGTCTCTTACTATGACCGAAGGTCTCAAAGCATTAAAGAGCAAGTGTTCAAGGCGACCCATCAAACCACAGCAACATTCAACGGTGCTGATGTTGGATATTACATTCACCTCAACCGTTACTTTGCTCAACAGAATAGAAGTTTTGCTGATTGGTCAGACGGTGAGAGAGCGCTTATCACAAGGGGCGGTCGATTCGATGGAGAGCGTCCGGGGGTCGCTTTGCTTAAGCTCTTGATGAGCGGCGGAGGCGAAGGGGTCAACAGCTCAGAGTATGACGTCTTTGCCACTGGGTGCAATCTTGATTCAAGCCACATTGATATTGATAGCTTCCTCTCTATAGATTCAGCAAGCCCCTTCACGGTCAGCGGTCAGTTCTTAGGTGTTGGCGCAGATGTCAGAGCAATGGTTGACGATCTCCTAAAGCTGCTTGGCGCTTGTATGCTGATGAAAAGGAATGACCAAGGCCAAAGTCTTATCACCTTGATTCCACTTGGTGGAGAGCGTAGCGCAGATACAGCGGTGACCATAGCGGAAGGGGATTGGCTTGCTGATCCTCCTCCACATTGGGACAGTTACGAAGATATAGTCACCCAGGTGAAATATGAATATGACTTTGATCCTGTTGATAATACTTACAGATCAGAGGTTATCTTTAATAATCAAGAAGCGATAAGCCGCTATGGTGGAGAGCGCTCGCAGATTACGCTTTCTCTTCCTGGTGTGTCTTCTGATCAGTTTGGTAGGGGAGCCGGTGACGTTTACGCTGAGTTCTTACCGACCTCTCAAAGAATCTTCAATGTGCTCTCTAATCCTTTGAGAGTGTGGCGCGGCTCTATCGGTACAGGTCAAAGTGCCCTCTTGGATCTTGGCAGTTATGTCAAAGCAAGCTCACCACACTTAAGGGGATATAGTGACACCTATGGCGTAACTGATGGAATCGGGTTTCTTCGCTCGATTCGTCAAGAGCTGATGGGTGAAGGTTGCGACTTGGAGTTATTGACCACCGGCTTGAGTCCGGTCGCTTGGAATGCGACAGCCACAGTAGCAACCATACCCAGCTCAACCACGGTAACAGTAAATCAAAACGACTATAGTGGAGCGAGTGTCGATGATTCCTCATTCTTTTCAGCCGGTGATATTGTTGATTATCTTCCTCTCGGTGATCATGATAATGGAATCACTGGACTAGTGATCCAATCTATCAGCGGCTCAACTATCACCTTCACGGCCAATCATGGGATCAGCGCGGCCAATGGTACACTTGAGCCGACCACCTACGCCAACGCGAGCACTGACCATAGATCAGACGCATATTTAGCAAACGCTTCTAATGTGATAAATATAAATGTAGAAGCTCAGGAGTTTTCATAATGCCTACCAAAGCCGAACTAGAAACACAGATCACCGAGCTAGAACACAAGATCAGAAGACTTGACCGCTCGCTTAATCAGACACGGCTTGACCTTGAAGAGCTACCCACGGCGGCTTATAACCGCTTTGATACACCTCACAGGAATGACAATGTGGTCGAAGCGCTTGAGCGCGCTATGGCTGAGTTTGAAGCCTTTGTCAAAGACCCTTCCGAGCGAATCAGTCTATACATCAAGAGTTCTCATGGGATCGGGTGGAGCTGGGAGGCTGACTATGTGAAGAATGGTCAGTTTGCCTGGTGCGGTGCTTTCGCTGCTTGGTGTCACACTCGCGTAAAGTTCGACATTAGGAAGAAAATCTTCCCTTCATGCTATCGCCTCTATTCTAACTGGGGACAGACCTCCCGAAAGATTGACCCCATGAAGGTTCAACCGGGGGACATCGTGGTCGTGTATACCTCAAAGCGATCCATGCAAGGCGATCACATCACGCTATGTGTAGACAACTCTCTACTAGGCAGTGAAGGCGAGATTACAACCATCGAAGGAAACGCACACGGAACTTTTCCAGATGACTCATATGGTGAAGGTGTAATCAAGCGTAAGAGAAAGCTGATCGAGTTTGCTCATGTGTATCGACTTCTAGCGGATGACTTCGATGAACGATGATAAGAAAACATCAACGGAGAAGCTAGGCGGCCGGAAGGCGATGGCCTTCTATGCTACGCTCGCAAGCTGTCTTCTGTTGGCACTTATGGACAAAGCACACTCTGAAGTCTTAGGGCTAATAGATACACTCTTCTTCATCTATGCCGGCGCTAATGTCATGTCTAAGCGTACACCACAACCCCAAAAAAAAGAGGAATCACCATGAGTAAACTAGGAGTTCAAAACCCCATCACAGCGGGCCAACTTTTCGGAGCGTATAACGCGAGCGCCGTTAATGATACAGATTGGCATACACTCACGTCTAATGAGTTTTATGATGCGGTCACCGGGACACAGATCACAGACGGCCTTAAGTTTGCCTTCATTGAAGTGGTGAGCAGCTCAACCTCTGCACTCAGCTTTCTTAAGCTAAGAGCGGCGGCCGGTGCTGGAGATGGCAAGGGAAACACTGACGGTGTAGTCCCTGTATTCGGTCACTTTGAGGTTGACTCACAAGCCCTTCAAGCGGCCAATGACATCACCTCTATCGCATACGCTAAAGGCGCCGGCGGTGACTCTGTTGTTATCATAGCCGGCTTCAATCGATAGGGGGAAGAAAACATGGCGATCAAATCAGACACATTTACAGGCGGTGGCGGTGGCGGTGGTGCTGTAACCTCAGTTAATGGCAACACAGGAGCGGTGACGCTGAGCGGTGACGATCTAGCGGCCGACCATACAGCGTCAAACTATACAGCAGCGAATGCGAATATAGACGGCCACTTAAGCGGGATTGATACCAAGCTAGGAACGCTCGCAGCAGGCCTAACATACAAGGGCACATTCAACGCCACAACCGGAGCGCCTTCAATCACCAATGCCCTTCAAGGCGATCTCTATATCATCGGGACGGCCGGCACTATTTACGGTCAGACTTGGGCAGTGGGTGACCACCTTCTCGTCAACGCTGATATGGGCGGTTCAATCACTAACAGTAAGATTGATAAGATTGACAATACAGAACCAGTCAACGTCTTACTCACCACTAATAATCTCAGCGACCTTGACAACGCCGGGACAGCTAGAACGAATCTAGGACTAGGGACAGCGGCTACAAGTGCAAGCTCTGACTTCTTGGCGGTTAGTGATAATCTCAGCGACCTTAACAACGTCGGAACCGCGCGAACAAATCTAGGACTAGGGACGGCGGCCACAAGTGCAAGCACTGACTTCTTGGCGGTTAGTAATAACCTAAGCGACCTTAACAGCGCGGCCACAGCTAGAACGAACTTAGGCTTAGGAACAGCGGCCACACAAGACACAGGCACCGGCGCTAACAACATTGTAAAACTTGACGGTTCTTCAAGACTTCCGGCGGTCGATGGCTCACAGCTCACCAATCTACCGAGCGCTCCTGTAACCTCAGTCAACGGCAACACAGGAGCGGTGACGCTGAGCGGTGACGACCTAGCAGCGGACCACACCGCGTCAAACTATACCGCAGCGAATGCAAATATAGACGGCCACTTAAGCGGTATTGACTCAAAGTTCGGCACACTCGGCACAGCATCGACGGCGGCTAGCTCTGACTTTCTAGCAGTCTCTAACAACTTGAGCGACCTTAACAACGCCGGCACAGCTAGAACGAATCTAGGACTAGGTACAGCAGCGACCCAAGACACTGGAACCGGTGCTAACAACATCGTGAAGCTAGATGGTTCTTCAAGACTTCCGGCGGTCGATGGTTCACAACTCACAGGGCTTTCAAGTGCGCCGGTTAGTTCAGTTAATGGCAACACCGGAGCGGTGACGCTGAGCGGTGACGACTTAGCAGCGGATCACACCGCGAGCAACTACACAGCAGCGAATGCAAATATAGACGGCCACCTTTCAGGGATTGATACCAAGCTAGGAACCTTGGGAGGTGCAGCGAGTGAGTCAGCAGCGGGGATTATCGAGATCGCGACCAATGCAGAAGCAACGGCGGCCACCGCACCAAACAAGGCTTTAGTGCCAAGTAACATCAGTTCGCTTGAGCTGTCAGATATGTCCAACACCACAAGCGGATTCATTTCGAATCTATCCGAGGATACAACGCCACAGCTTGGAGGAAACCTTGATGTAAACGGCCAAGATATCGTCTCAGTGTCAAACGGTGACATCGAGCTTGCTCCTGATGGAAACGGCTCAGTTAAAATCAAAGGAAACGCCACAAGTGGAAGCGGTCGACTAGTCCTAAACTGTGAGCAGAATAGCCACGGAATCACGCTCAAAGGGCCTCCTCACTCGGCAGCGGCTAGCTATACTTTAACCTTTCCAAATACAGACGGAAACGCTGACCAAGTTCTAAAGACAGATGGTAGCGGCGCTCTTGATTGGGTTGATCAAGCAAGCGGCGGCGGCTGGACTTATAGCGCGATCACTGCAAACCCTGCCAATGCTCAGGCGGGCTATCATTATTCATGTACCGGTACATTTACAATTACGCTACCGACGAGCGGCGTGAGTGCGGGTGCTGAGATCCGAGTAAAAAATATGGGCAGCGGTACAGTCACCATCGATCCACAGACCCAAAACATTGACGGTGCGACAACTGACTACACGATGGATGTTCAATATTCAGCTATCACGCTAGTCTCAACCGGCTCACATTGGGAGATTATCTGATGAGTCATAATCTCGTAAAAGCTAACAGTAAAGCGGCTGATCGAGCGTCAACAATTAGCGTTGAACTTAGCGACCTCTCAGACGTAAGCACAACGGCTCCATCAACAGGGCAGGCGCTAACATGGGGCGGCGCTCAGTGGGAACCCACGGCCACGCAAACAACAGAAAGTGATGTTGTCGCCTGGGTAGGTGGTCTTTATAACACATATGGAATCGGCTCAAATTTACAGGCAGCTGTAGGTTCGTTTTATTTTATGTCGTTAGGACTGGCCGCGTTCAGGCCGTATTATTACCACAATCAAACAACGGGGACTTGGTACAGCGGCTCTACTGTTGCTTTTGGAGCGGGTGCCGTATGGTTAGACTCTGTGCAATTAACAGCTGGCGACTATATTTTAAAAGCTAAAGCGAGAACAACAGGCGGCGTTAATCCGTATGTTGATGTTCAGTGGCAAACCGAGGCAGGCGCGGCGCTTTCGCACATTGGCAGAATACAAGACGGTGTAACAGCGTGTGTTATTAATGGCTTCATTACAGTAACAGCAACAATTAAAATCGGCTTGCGAATAATTGCTAAAAGCTCAGGCAGTGTAGCGGGGCCGACATCAGCCGACAACGAATACTTAAATGTTACGATTCTAAAGGTGTAAACAGATGAGTCATAATAAATTACAGATTAATACAGAAACGGCTGATCGAGCGTCAACAATTAGCGTTGAACTTAGCGACCTCTCAGACGTAAGCACAACGGCTCCATCAACAGGGCAGGCGCTAACATGGGGCGGCGCTCAGTGGGAACCCACAACATCAAGTGGCGCGGGTGGCTGCATCTTTATCGGTGAGGGCGCTTCTGTTGCGTACTATTCAAGCGCAACAAATCCCGCTAATAATGTTGACGTTTATTTTTATGATACATCGCCACACAACAGCATCTCAGGCGCAATTATTAACAGTGCATCTAATTGGGTTAATAGCGTCACACTGCCAACGGGCTCATATATGCTTGAATCATGTGTTGCGTTGTCATTTTCAACAACGGGCAGCTCTTCTTTTAAATATCATAACGGCTCATCACTATTTGGTCAGTATACATATTTTGGGTCAACAGACTTTGCGGTTGGCACGAGCAACAGGACAGTCATTGAGATCACGGCGGCCACTTTAGATATCACTGTGAGACTAGTCTCAACTAGCAATCTAAACACGACAGCAGCACAGGGCAATAGACAAGCTGAGCGATCATTCTTTTCAATTATGAAAATCAGTTAAAGGTAATTAAATGTTTACTAGATTAAAAATAGATCAAAACATATCAGTTGGTACTGTTGTTTATTTTAATACAACCAATTCAAGCTGGATGCAGGCTGAGGACTTATCAACAATGATTGGCATTATTAGGACTACCCCGGTGCAAGCTGAGGGTGATGATTTCTACACTGCTGAAATTCAATTTGCTGGCCATGTTTATGCGATAGCATCAAGAGACATACCGACCGAGGGGGGCATGCTGACAGTTGAGAATGGAGGCGTATATGCCACAGCGCCACAAAATCAAAACTGTGGTATTATTGCGCCTCTTCCTTACAATGACACATCAAGTCGCACTACTGGATCTCTAGTGTTAGTAGAGTTACGATGATTGAAACACTACTCGCAAATAAAGACACGATACCTTATGCCATGGCCATCGCGGCTATCATTCTAGCCTCGACTGTTGGCTATCTGTTAGGCCGTCAAGATCCTCTCATCATGTGTCAAGAGTACATTGTCAAAGTTGAACAGGCGGAAGCGGCACAACGCGAGCAATCAATGGAGCTTGCAGAGTGTAAAGCGAAGAAAGCCGGTGGCGCTGTGATCCAATGTGAGACCAAGATTAAAGAGTCTGTGAGTCGAGCATTGAAGAACCACAAGGACATTCTCTGTGATGATTAATCTGATCCTTTCTAGCATCCTCGCCCTGACTCCTCTTCTACCGGCTGACCTTCCGCCAACGATGATCTATATGGGGAAAGGCCTTGAGCCTGTCGCAACCATCAAGGTCAAAATGGGTCATGTGGTTGGTCAGACTTCAATCTTGATGACACCTTATGAGTTCATCCGAGTGAAGAGCGCGATTGAGGGAAGCGGTGATCTTTGTAACTGGGCAGTTGAAGAAGCGGTCAACGCTTGCCTTCTTCAGATGAGCGAGGAAGTTGACCGGGCTTTAGGCCGAGAGAATCATGATCGTGAACTCATCACAGCTTATGAGCTCAGACTCAAGACCATCGAGCGTGACTTGAATAGTAGCTATAGACAGAATAAATTAATGATGTATTTATCTGCTAGTCTCGGCGCGATTGCCTTAAGCGCTACCGTCTACTCTATTATGAAGTGAGCTTTACCATGGATATGAACGCCATCGATATAACAACAATCATCGCTCTAGTTGGCCTTCTGTTCAAGACTCACCAAGATAAAGCGAAAGCGGCTGAAGATCTAGGCGTGATGAAACAACAGATCAAAAGTCTTGAAGCAAGAGCGGCCGCCAATGATGCAAAGTTTGAAGCGATTGACGACAAACTCTCAGAGCTTATTCAATCTAACGCGCGGTTAGAAACGCAGCTAGGTCTCTTATTAGGTCGAAGAGGAGGCCGCTTGCTAGACACTCCTGTCAACATCAATCAAGGTTAAGACTGGGCGAGCTCCACAAGCTGATGATAGATGCTCCAGTCATCAGCCTTCATGTACCTCAGCGCTCGTTGACACTCTGCTTTGTGTTCATCTGACATCGAGCATGCTTGCCTAACAGCTTCAATAAAAGCGGGTTCATGAAGTCGAGGGCCATAAAAGCTAGGTGGCGCATCTTCTAAGATTGGATACTCAAGACTCACCGCTTCGTCTTGAGCCTTCACAAAGTCTTCCCTGTCATCTTCCCACCAACGTTCAACCCAACTCCAAGACTGTCTCACTGTGCGGTGAATAACGTACTTATAGAAGAAGGCCTCAAGTTCTGCTCCTGTCATTGTTGCGATGTCTTCACCAAAACGCTTAGCCACTGAGTTGACCTCTTCAGCTGCTATATTATGCTCGTCACATATCCCCCAGAAACCTTCTTCAGAGGTGAACTCATATAATGGCTCAGCCTTCTTTTGAGGCGTCTTAGAAGGTGGTGCGGTAAAGGTGGAAGGAGTTCTATCTTTTGGAGCTTGTGCCGGTTGTGGTGCCCTGCTTAGGTTGATCTCCTCACCGAGTGCTTCAGCGCTTATTCTTGCTCTCTCATCATCGCTCATGTCTGTATTATCTGCGATCTCATCAGCGCTATAAATACCGCTTACAGCATCCGGATAGACAGCGCGAAGACCCATAGTAAGAACGCGAGCGCGTAACATCTGATAGGGCATCGTCTGCCAATTACGATTACGAGTAAGGCCTTGAGCGTGAGCCATCTCAATCGTATAAGTGAACTCATGTATGATGCTTTTAGGCTCATCTCTGCGAGAGAAGACCATAGTGCAATGCTCGTCATTGTGACTAGTGATCTGCATGAAGGCCACAAGACCGGATCGTCTACAGATGCCGGCCATCGCGTCAGCGTTTAGAGATGGCTTGCCACGAAGACAGAAGGCTTGAGTTGAGACAAGGCCAATGTCACCGCCAAAGTGACCACCGAAAGCCGCATGGCACTTGAGAAGCTCTGCCGGGTTTCGATCATCAAGAAGTGTCGCAATCTCTTTAGCTTGTTCTAGGTTGTTAGGGATATAGATTGAAGTCATGTCGTTTGTCCTTTGTCGTTGTCGTTTAGTCAATGAGCATATCAAGATGATGAGGGAACTCCGGAAGAAGGCGAGCGCTCTCTATCTCCCTCTGCCAATCAATAACGCGCGAGGAGCACCAAGTGAGCACTTGATCTCTCGGCAACTCAGGAAAGTCAGCACCGGTGAGACGGTGAACTTGATAAGGTGAGAGAGATTGATTGACCATGCTAGCGCAGTGCTCAACCGGCTCAACCGTGACACTCATGTCGAGGCCGGCATAAAACATCATGCCCAGAATAAGGAAGAGGCCACAGAGGAGAAAGTCTTGAAGTAGTAGTCTGTCTTGAGGATGTGTCATTGTCGTTTGTCCTGTTGTCGTTTTAGGTGTCACACTCGGATGATATCGCTAGCGAGTTCTCTGTTTAGTTCTTTGTTGAGTTCGTCTTGATAGTCGTCAACCTCATCACTCACACAGTCAATGTCCTCCGTGGTGTCAAGGTCCTCATCATCATTGTCAGGGATGTAATCACCCTCAAGATGGGTGTAGAGTTCGTCAATCATGTCAGACCATGCGTAGTTCATGTTTATTTCCTTAGATGGTTTGGGATAAAGTCTAGCGCTTGAAAGTAGTCTTCAGAGAAGCATAGTTGATTAGCAGTATCAGCGAGTCTTTGCGCTAGCTCGTCAGATGGCTTGATATGGTTATTGATGATTCGAGATAAGGTCATAGGTGAGATCTCACATCGAGCGGCTAAGAGGTTCAGTTTTAGTGACCTCTTAAGATAGTTTCGTTTATTGACTGTCATCAATGCTCCTTGCTTGTCAGTCGGTTGAAGATGGATAAGACTTATCACCTCAAAATAAACATGTCAAGAAAAGTTGACATAAAGTTTTGATGATGTATAAAACTAAGTATGACCTTCACGACGACAAAGGAGACAA
>Ga0181415_1000180_pt1 | contig 17256 bp, 23 predicted proteins | sample 38SPOviralmetaG_FD_130140 | JGI IMG/M metagenome (GOLD analysis project Ga0181415, IMG submission 130140) | Marine viral communities from the oligotrophic San Pedro Time Series (SPOT) site, San Pedro Channel, CA, USA - 38 SPOT_SRF_2012-12-11 | ecosystem: Environmental > Aquatic > Marine > Strait...
ATATTGCATTGCAGTTAGAAACAGATGTATATAAAGCAGTTGGTCTAATTGAGTCTGATGAGGCTACAGAGGAAGAACTTGTAGATGAATCAGAAGATACACCTTCTGAAAAATAATTTAAAGATTATTTAAAAAACAATTTTATAATTCAATTGTGGAACAAACAGTTGAAATAAAGTCAAAAATTAATCTCAATCCATCTCGGGTTGGTAAAAAGTATTATGTAAAAACATTTGGTTGCCAAATGAACGAGCATGACTCTGAAAAGATTGCCGGTATGTTTGAACTCGATGGGATGATTAAAGCTAGTTCCGAAGATAATGCTGATGTTCTTTTCATCAATACTTGCACAATACGAGAAAATGCAGATGATAAATTATATGGTACTTTAGGGCAGCTTAAACAGTGGAAAAATAAACAGTCAGATAGAAAATTATTAGTCGGAGGTTGTGCAGCCCAAAAAGATAAAACATTAGTAAGAGATAGAGCTCCATGGGTCGATGTTGTTATCGGCACACATAATCTTACAAATATAATCAATTTATTGAACCAATCAGATGATTGGGGTCCATTAACAGAAGTTGTTGACGAGATTGAAGAAATGCCTACAGATGCACCCTCAATAAGAGAATCAGAACATTCTGCTTGGCTCACTATACAGATTGGATGTAATAATTCATGTACTTTTTGTATAGTTCCATCTGTGAGAGGTCCAGAAATAAGTCGAAGACCTAGTGATATTGTTAATGAAGCAAAACAACTTGTTGATTCAGGTATTAAAGAGATTACCTTACTTGGTCAAAATGTAAATTCCTATGGTCGTGATCTAAAGATTGACAACAGAAGCACACCTTATTTTGCAAAACTATTAACTCAGTTAAACGAAATAGATGGATTAGAAAGAATCCGCTTCACTTCTCCACATCCTAAAGATTTTAAAGAAGAAACAATTCATGCAGTTAAAAATTTAGATAAAGTTTGTAATCAAATACATGCACCACTTCAAAGCGGAAGTAGTAAACTTCTTGCAAAAATGCATCGTGGATATAATAAAGAACGATTTATTCAAAAGATTGACATGATTAAATCTATTATTCCAGATGTATCATTAACTACTGATATTATTGTAGGTTTTCCAGGCGAGACTGATGAAGACTTTAATGACACAATGGACATAGTCAATTATTCAGAATTTGACTCTATATATATGTTTCAATTTTCTCCAAGACCTGGAACAGCTGCTTACAATATGGAATCAGAATTTATTGATAAAGATACCATTACAAAAAGATTTCAACATTTAAAAGATGTGCAAACAGAAATCAGTTCAAGAAAACTCAAAAGGTTTGTTGGCACTACACAATCGATACTAATAGAAAAAGTATCGAAAAAGAATGATCAAATATTTACAGGCAAGATAGACAGTGGGCAGATTACTCATATTAACAAGATAGGACTATCTCTTGGGGACATGGTCAATGTTAATATCGTTGACTCAACCCCATTCTTTTTGAAAGCTGAATTAATTTAATTTGTTATATTTTCTTACAGGCATTACAGCATCAGGTAAATCTAATTTAGCTCATAAAATAGCTATTGAAAATAACATGTCTATTCTTTCCGTTGATTCAATGGCAGTTTATAGGGGACTTGATAAGTTAACAGCAAAACCAACTGATGTTATGCAAGCACAAGTGCAATATTTTGGTATAGATATAGCTGACTGTGATCAGAATTTCTCTATTATTGATTATTTAAATTATTTAATAGATCAAGATATACCAACAAAATCATTTAATGAAGACATACTTGCTGTTGGAGGTTCTGGTTTATATGTAAAAGCGATCATTGATAGATATGAATTCAAACCAACAGATCCTGCAATAAGATCTGAATTAGAACAATTAAATTATGATCAATTAATTAAATTTCATGAATTGAATGAAATTCCAATTCCTGATATTGAGCTAAACAAAAGAAGATTAATGAGAAATATAGAGAGCTTTATATTGGATGAATCTAAGTATGTTTTTCCACAAGTAAGCTTGCCAAACGGTTATGCAGGAATATTTTGGAACCATCCAAATTATAAAACTAATATCGAGATGAGAACAAAATCGATGATTGAAGAAGGACTATTAAATGAAATTAACAATATTCAGAATCCTTCCAAAACGGTAATGCAAGCTATTGGTATGAATCTGTCTGAAAATTTAGAGGATAATATTAATATAAAGACTAAAAGACTTGCAAAAAAACAAATTACTTGGTTCAAAAAAGAAGATAAACTTAAAATGATCGATTCCGATAATGAAAATGAAGTTTATAAATCAATGATGGAGATTATTAATGGCTAATTTTGCATACATGTCTGGTACAGGTAATGATTTTCTTGTTGGCAAGTACGAGGGACCAGTATCTGAAATTCAAATAATTGCATTAGTGAGTGATGCTGAGTATGAAATCGATGGTGTAATTTTTGTTGAACCTATAAATAATTTACAAGTAAAAATGCACTATTTTAATAATGATGGATCTGATGCAGAATTGTGTATCAACGGAGTCAGATGTGTTGCCAAGTACTCATTAGATAATTCATATGTTGAATCAAATAATTTTATCGTAACTGCACCAGTTGGTGATATGAATGTATCAGTTAATAATGATGATGTTGAAATAGAGGCACCTGATCCAACATATGATATTAATGAATTAACCTATGAAGGCACCGTTGGAGTGAAATCTTCAGTTGGAAATCCACATTTTATGGTTGAAGTAAGTGATGTAGACAATACTGATCTTGAAGGTTTAAATTCTAAATTAATCGAATCTGATAATTTTCCAGATGGAGTCAATATAGAAATATACCAATTAATCAGTAATAATTATGTGAAGGCTAGAGTTTTTGAAAGAGGCGTAGGAGAGACTGATGCATGTGGCTCTGGTGCATTATGTATATTTAATTATCTATATAAAACAAATAAATTAGAAAACAATTCTTATGTTATGTATCCTGGCGGAGATTTAAATTTGAGATATGAAAATGATAAACTTTTTCTCTCAGGTGAGGTTATATATCTCTAAATAAACTTACAACCTTACCAACCGGCTGTGTGTTTTCATTTACTTCGAAATTTTTATAATTTTTATTTGCTGGAATTAAAAACTTTTTACCTGAAATAGTATCTAAATACTTTACTGTTGCTTCAGTTTCATTAATCATGAATGCTCCAACATCTCCATTTTTTGGTTCTATGTTCTTATCTACGACCACAATATCTCCATCATAAATTCCGGCTTCAACCATCGAATCTCCAGAAACTTTTAAAGCAAATAAATCTTTGTTATATTTCTCTTCAACTATTGGAATTTCACCAACTTTATTTTCTTCAGCTAAAAGGGGAGTACCAGCAGATATCTCACCAATAACTGGAATTGTTTTAAAGTTAATCATATTTTTATTATTTGATATAGATCTTGATAGATTAGCTTTTTTTGATAAAAGTCCCTTTTTGACTAAGTTATCAAGATGATATTGAACAGAGCTGGTTGATTTAAGGTTTACAGCAGCTGCAATTTCTCTTACAGATGGTGATTGACCTTCTAATTCTAATTTATTGTTTATGTAGTCTAGAATTTCTATTTGCTTGCTCATATAAGACAATTGTAACACAAAATAGAACAAATGTTCGAATTAAAAAATTGTCACACTGTATTTCTATATTATTTATATGAAGTTAAAGATTAAATTAATAGTTGTTTTGTACTTATTAAGTACATTTTTAATTGCTGGTGCTAAGTTGCCTTTAAAAAATATAGAAATCGATGAAAATATGCAAACAATTGAATACAAAATCCAAAATGGAGATACTCTTTGGACAATTGCATCACAATTTAACTACACAAATTATGAAAAGTTTATATATATTGTTAAAAATTTAAATAATTTAGACGAATCAACACTTCTGGTAGATCAAGTATTGATTTTGCCTTCAAATATTTGATACAAGATTTAGGAGTAACTATAATGACACTATATATGGTATGTCCTTACTGCAATAAAGAAGAAACTAACGTAATAGACTCACGAAAAAACAACGAAGGTAACTCAATTCGTAGGAGAAGAGAGTGTCCAAAATGTGATTTAAGATTTACTACTTACGAAAAGGCTGATATTGGACTTATGGTTCAAAAAAGAAGTGGAGAAATACAAGAATTTGACTATGAAAAGCTATACAAAGGGATAGAAAATGCTTTTGGAGGTCTTGACATCAATGACAAAAAATTGAAAACACTTGTGGACAACGTACATAACGAAATTAAAAGCAATGGAAACAAAGTTAAGACTGAAATAATTGGTGAAACAGTACTTTATCACCTAAAAGAGACAAATAAAGTTGCTTATTTACGATTTGCTTCTGTTTATAAGGAGTTTTCCGATGCATCTGATTTCGAAAAAGAGGTAGCCGAGTTATAAATTAAGGTAAATTTTTAAAATTTTCATAATTTACAATTGATTTGTCTTTAAATTGGATTAAAGAATTTTCAAATACATTAGATTCGGTTTCTTTATTGAGAATAATTGCTGTCGCAATTGATTGAGCAACATCGTACTCATTATTACGCAAAGCTCCTAAATACCTGCCATGTAGATTTTCTGCTGTAGTTATAGCATCTTTAACGAGCAACTTATGTTTATTGAACTCTTCTATTTCTGGCAAACTCGTGTAGTTAACTTTGCTTTTTGCAATTATATTTGATAAATCTGTAGTAATTACTTCTATATCTACATTTTCTTCATTAATTGGAAGTTCGGAGTATATCAAAACTTCAGAAATTAAAATTCTATAAGATAAAACAAGGTCAAGTTCATTAACTAAATTAAAAATACTTGATAAATTCTCATCAACAGAGCCAATATTTGGTATGTCAGTTCTATTTTGTAGGTTATTTCGATATTGGATAAGTGATGATTCAATTTGTTGAAGGCTAGCACTAGCATTTGAAACATCATATTTTGAATAAAAAGTGTTTGTTGAAATATCAATTAAGTCAGGTAATAATTCAACAAGTTCGTTTGAGTTATTTGTTACTACAACAGCTTGTTCAATTACAGCCTCTTGGTTGTCTGTGTAATTCATATACGTATTAGTCGCTATAGTAACAACAGATATCAATGAAATTAATATAAATGTAGGTACAACCCATTTTCTTCTGGATTCTAGGTCAGACCATACTCTTTGAATTTGCTCTGTTATATTAAGTGGGTTAAATGTATCTGTTGGAGTTTCTTCAGCAACTTTAGACGGAGCAGTATTATCAGCTATGTATGAGTCGATACTTGATGTAGGCACACTAATTTCTTGTGTGTTAGCTAAAAGTGTTTCAAATGTTTCTTCATTAACTGTATCAGCCTTTTCACTCAATTCATCATTAACCGAAGTATCCTCAATTAAAGAATCTGACTCAAAACCTAGAAGATCTAAAATTTTTATTTTATTAGTTCTTTTAGTTTTATTTATTAATAAATAATCTCTAATATTCATCATTGAAAGGGTACCATTGCAAAATAATTTTAATATAAAAATTAAAATTCTTAATGAATTTGGCAAAATACCAAATAAGTCTCATGAAGGTGATATTGGGTATGATCTATATTCAGATGGAGAATATGTTATAGCTCCAAATAAGGTTATTTTAGTTCACTTAGGTATTTCAATACAACTGCCAAAAAATGTAGGTGGGTTTGTTCTTCCACGTTCCGGCTTGGCTAGTAAACATCTCATTGCACCTATAAATTCACCAGGACTAATTGATCCTGGATATACAGGTGAACTTATGGTTCCATTAATGAATTACTCAGATGAAACTTATACCGTTGTCAAACATGAAAGAGTAGCTCAGTTAGTTGCTATCACTACTGGAAATATTACATTCAAAGAAGTTTCAGATTTAGATGAATCAGATAGGTCCGAAGGTGGCTTTGGTTCTACTGGAAAAAATTAATTTTATTAATTAAATCTATTATTAATATGAAAGTTACGCGGAAGTAGCTCAGCTGGCAGAGCGCCACCTTGCCAAGGTGGAGGCCGCGGGTTCAAATCCCGTCTTCCGCTCTAAATGGCGACGTGGCGGAGTGGCTACGCAGAGGTCTGCAAAACCTTGTACACCGGTTCGATTCCGGTCGTCGCCTCCAATAATTATGATTGCTATTACAGGTTCAGGAGAATATTTACCATCAATACAAAGTGTCGATAAGAAGTTGCTTAGTTACATTGAAGGAATTCCTAAAGTATTAACATTTTCAACCGCTGCTGGAAATGAATCTGACAATCGTCTTTTATATTGGAAGAATTTAGCCGAAGAGCATTTTAAAAATCTTGGAGTTGAACACAAGCATATTGACGCTCGAAATAGAGATGATTTAAATAAAAGCTCTGTAATAAATGAAATGAATAATACAAACTTTGTTTACTTTTCAGGTGGATCACCAACACACTTATATGAGTCAATTCATGATTCAGAATTTGCTGTTCAACTAAAAAATATAGAAAGAAGAGGAATAATTGCTGGATGTAGTGCTGGCGCAATGATTATGGGTCAGAAAATGATTAAAGGATCAGGATTAAATTATTTACAAAATACAATTGTTATACCCCATTATGGTGAAAGTTTTTATTCATGGATTTCAAATACAGTAAAAATATTAAATAGGGGTAAATATAAATTGCTATGTTTAGAAAAAGATACATATTTTATAAAAAGTATGGATGAAATCAGAGTTTTAGGTAAACAACAAGTACATATTATTTTTAAGAAAGAACATCATACCTTTTCCGATGGTGACATAATAGACCCTCTATTATTAAAATAAAGATATGTGTGGAAGATATTATGTTGAAATAAAAAAGGATGAGCTTTCCTTCGTAAACAACATAGATGAATTTGAGTTTGAGCAGAATTTTAACATTGCTCCTCAAGCAGTAGCTCCATGTATTATCGATAATAATTTAGTTGCTGCTAATTGGGGTTATTTTCCTGATTGGTTAAAGCAGCAATCTAATCCTCGCCCTTTATTTAACACCCGTTATGAATCATTAATAGAAAAGAAAACATTCACTTCAGCATTCAAAAATTCTAGATGTTTAATTCCTATTTCAGGTTGGTATGAGTGGAAAGAGGAAGAGGGCATAAAGCAACCTTATTATTTTTATGATAATAAATCTACAACTTTATTCGCTGCGGGTCTTTATTGGAACAGAAGCAGTGGAGATGTAGAGTCATCTATTATTACAAGAGAGGCTGTTTCAGATTTACAGGTAATTCATAATAGATCGCCACTCTTACTTAATAAAGAAAAGCAAGAATTATGGATATCTGAGACTTCAAGTGATGAAATATATACTGAAATTTTAGATTATACATATAGTGATATAAAATTTTATAAAGTAGATAGGGCAGTTAGCAATCCTAAAAATAACAATGAATCACTTATACAAGAATTTAAAGAGGTACCTTTTTAATGAATAGTCAGTCACCAATATATTCTTTAAAATTTACTATTAGTTGGATATTTGTTTATGGTCTTATTGTTTTTATTCTATGGCAGTTTATACAAATATTTTTAGCAATATATATTGGTTTATGGGTTTTGAATCTTTTAATTGAAGTTGTTGAGAGATTGTTTCTTAGATTTGGTAAAAGAATTATTACCGTAGAGAAATAAACAATTTATAAAATTCTAATTTAATGCTATATTTTTAAATACGGGAGATTAGCTCAGTCTGGCAGAGCGCTACCTCGACAAGGTAGATGTCACAAGTTCAAATCTTGTATCTCCCACAAGCTAATTTAATCAGCGTATTTCTCAGCACCCATAAAATGTATTGAAACATAATCATCATCTCCTACAACCCAGCTATCATGTGGCTTATTCGAAACATAGAAGATATCACCAGGATTCATTATTTTAGGTTCTTCATTTTCAAATTGCGCAGTTGCTTGACCTTCAATAACCATACCAAGATGTTCCACTTCACAGAATTTTGTGCCAGAAAGATGAGTGACATCTTCTGACCATTTCCAGCCTTTTTTATAAGTTGCTCTTCCAATTGTCATATTTGGCATATGAACAATTTCGAACTTTCCTTTTTCAAACTCTCTTGTTTCGTCAGGATTATCAAACTGTTTTAATATAAAGTCATCCATACTTCTATTTTACTTTTTATTAATTACAAAATTCACATATGGTGTATTTAATCCAAGAATCTTCTGTTGTTCGTAATCAAATTTCTCAATAAAACCTGCAATATAATAATGTTCGTTTAAATTCTCATCTCCTCCAGTAAATGAGGTAAGTGCGTTATCTCTTCTCTGCCAGTATGATTTTTTAAAATCTGGATTTTCATTAAAAGAAAGAGGATTATATGTTGTTATTGAGTTTTCAATTGGGATCAATTTATCACATACTCCTTTGTATTCATCTCCTATTTGTACTTCATATCCACCTAGTTCGTACTCGGTAGCTTTTATAACGCAGAATTTATGATATTTAAGATCAATAGTATTCCAAATAGATTCAACATGAGGTGAGTCAATAAACGCATATTCTTTGTTTTCTTTAAAAACAATATTTAACAAATAGAGTGCATCAAAGTAAGTTATATATACTTTATTGTTATTTTTTGATGAGTAAAAATTATTGTCCATAAACAGTAGATTAATATTCTCTGGATACAACTAGATAAAGTTGTAAATCTAAATATATGTATATAATTTGTTTATGAGTAGACAAGTTAAGAACATCATCAATATTTCGGTTTTTCTTATTTGCATAGCATTAATCAATTTTGCTGGTCAAAATATCGAATTAGAAATTAGAGGAATAAATGCTTTCACTTTTATATTGATAGTCGCAGTTCTTGTTCAAGTTATATTTTTTATTCCATCTTTTTTGTTTAAAACAGAGAAGTATTACGATTTAGTCGGCAGCCTCACATATATAACAACTATATCATTTGCGTACTTTGCTGTTGAAAACAAAACAACAATTGATTCAATTATTTATTTTTATGTAATGATTTGGGCATTAAGATTAGGAATTTATTTATTTAGAAGAGTTCAAAAAGATGGAAAAGATGTGAGATTTGAAAAAGCAAAGATGCATTTCTTCTGGTTTCTTCAATACTGGATGGGACAGGCATTATGGGTTTCATTAACCGCCTGTGCCTCAATAATTGCTATTTTATCTCCTGAAGATGATTCATTACCAATATTGGCAATGGTTGGTATGGCACTATGGCTTACGGGTTTCACTATTGAATCTATATCTGATTATCAAAAAAGAGCTTTTAGAAAAGAGAACAATCCAAGTAACTCATTTATTCATACAGGTTTATGGGCAAGATCAAGACATCCTAACTATTTTGGGGAGATAACACTTTGGACCGGAATCGCAGTTATTGCATTAAATACTCTTACGGGTGTTGAATACATTACACTTATTTCACCAGTTTTTGTATATGTATTATTGACACGAATGAGCGGTATTAATTTACTTGAAGCTATTGCAGATGAAAGATATGGTGAATTAGAGGAATATCAACGATATAAAAGAAATACTCCCGTATTAATTCCTAAACTTTCTAAAGATAAAAAATAGTCCAACTCCAATAGCTATTAACTGATAATAGGGAAGTGAATCGTATCTAATAATAAAGTTATACCCTATTCCAATTATGCCTAAACCAACCGCAAGTTTCTGCCAGTTCTTCATTTATAAATTATCAAGTTGTTCAAGTAGGTTATTTCTTTCTCCAGGTAGCATTTCTACAGTGTGGTCACTACTCGGGTAGCTACCTGAATCTACATCATCTTTAAATCCTTTTACCGCTTTAGCTCTCTCAGTGTTTAGCGTCTTTTTAATAGCTTTTCCATTACCCCAAGATTTTGCATGTCTAGGCATTTTAATTCCAGTTGTTTCACCACATATGTCTTCAAAAAATAAAAACATTACGTCTCCACCTGATCCTGACCCAAGTGAGTTAATAACTAAAGAGGTATGTTTTTTAATTTCGTGAAGAGCATCTTCAGCAACACACTCTACTTCTGCACCAAATGCTCCAGCATCTTCTAATCTTTTCATATCTCTTAAAATAGACATTGCTTCATCAGCAGTTTTACCCACTGTTCTTATACCACCATATTTAGTAGCCATTGAAGGAACCATACCAACATGACCTTGAACTTGCATACCTTCTTTGGCTAACATTTCTACTACATCAAAACTTCTTGGAGTTAGAACAGAATCAGCTCCTGCCATCATTACATCAAATGCTCCACGCAGTATCTCTTCATTAGTAATAAATCTTCCAGCAAAAAGAGCAGCAGTAATAAATGTATTTGGAGCTCCTTTTCTAACATCCTCATACCAGTCACTTCCAGTAATAATCATATCAATATCTTGAGAAGCAATAATTTCTGCTTCTTCATGGTTTGCCGCTGTTACTTGAGTCATTTTTATATTGTTTTTTTTGTTTGCGATTATATCGCCAACAGTGATGCTACGCTCTACCTGTTCATGCCCAAACGTGTAAATTCTTTTCATGTAGGTATTATACGTAACTTTCTATATGTAAACTTATATTCTTTTACTTCCTTGTAATATAATTTAATTAATGTCTGAGATAGTAATTATTGGTGGAGGTTTTGGGGGATTAAGTTTTCTAAAAGCTGCACGGAAAACTAAAAATAACTTTACATTAATTGATCAGACTAACCATCATCTCTTTCAGCCTCTTCTTTATCAAGTTGCAACAGCAGTCTTATCACCTGCAGATATAACTGTACCTATTCGTAACTTATTTAAAAACGATAAAAATGTAAATGTGGTTTTAGATGAAGTTATTGATATTGATCAACAAAATAATTCTCTGATATTAAAAAGTGGTAATGAAATAAATTATGATAAGTTATTAATTAGTGTTGGATCTAGTTATTCATATTTTGGCAATGATCATTGGAGCAGTCACTCACATGGATTAAAAAATTTAAATGACGCTCTAGATATTAGAGATAATATTTTAAAGGCATTTGAAAAAGCTGAAAATGAAAAAAATCTTGAATTAAAACTTTCATATTTAAACTTTGTTATTATCGGTGGCGGCCCAACAGGCGTCGAATTAGCTGGTTCTATAGCTGAGCTTGCATATAAAAATATTAAAAATGAGTACCGTAATTTTAAGACTGATGATATCAATGTTTATTTAGTAGAAGCTGGTTCAGATATACTTCCTGATTACTCTAAAGATTTATCCGATAAAGCAAGTAAGTATCTCCAAAAACTAGGTGTCACACTTAGGTTAAATGAAAAAGTTATGGATATAGAAGATAATAAAGTAACTACTGAAAAAGAAACTTATGAGACAAGTAATATTATTTGGGCAGCAGGCAATAAAGCGAATCCACTTATTGATAAACTCAAAACAGAAGTTGATAATTTTGGAAGAGTTATTGTAAATGATGATTTCTCAATTAATGAAAATAATTCAATCTATGTAATAGGTGATGCTTCAAATTATAAAAATATTGAAGGAAAACCACTTCCAGGAATAGCACCCGTTGCTATACAGCAAGGAAAATATCTAGCTAAAAAAATAACATCAAATAAATCTAGTGATAGTGTTAAAAAATTTAAATATAAGGATAAAGGAATGATGGCCACAATAGGAGGCTTTAAGGCTATCGGTGTTATTGGTAAATTAAAAATATCAGGGTTACTAGCTTGGCTTTTTTGGAGCTTAATCCATTTAGTATATTTAATTGGCTACAAGTCAAAATTTATAGTTCTTATTGAATGGGTTTTTGCCTACTTTTTAAATAAACGAGGTACAAGATTAATTTATCGTGACAATATAAAAAATAAATCTAACAATTAAAACCTAAAAAGAAACAACTGTATCTCCAAAAAGCAATAAAGAATATTAAGAAAATTGTGCCGAATATTAATTTGTAATTATTAAGAACATAATTTTCAGTATTACTTACGTATTCTTTTTTTTGTATCTTAGAAATAATATTTGTAAAGTTAATTATTATTAATGCTGCAATTATGAGTACATAAATCATATGACTAAATTAAGTTTTATCACGCACACTAGATCCAACAACAATAGCAGCAGAAATAATTATTAAATTTTTAACAATATATTGCCCTTCAAGAGTTAATCCAAAAGGAAAGCTCGTGAAACAAACTTCAGGAAACAGTATTAAAGGTAAAAATGTTCCCGGCATTTGAATGAAGAGAAGCATAATAGAAATCCTAATTAATGGTTTTACACACATTGTAAATCCAATAAGAACTTCCCACCATCCCAAAATAGGGACGAAATCAGCAGGATTATCAAACCAGTAAACAGTATTTTCAACCAACTCTTGTGCTGGACTCAGCCCAAATGGTTTTAAAATTCCAAACCATATATAATTTATTCCCAAAGAATATCTCAATAAAGTAATACCCCAACGAGACATAAAACTAGTTATTAAAATATCTAAGTCATTAAATGATTTAATGTTTTTCATAATATAATTTTATTGCTTTGACTTATTTACTAAAAATCAGCAAATTTGAATATTTTGGAATTAAAATATAATGAAGAATTTAGAGTTAGATATTTTAAAAGGGATTTAAATGGGACATTTAATAAGTGCTATAGCTAAATATATTCAAGGTTTGTTTAATAGCTCTGGAAATTCAAAAGAAAAGAAACAATCCTCAATTATGATTCAATTACTTGTAATAAGTGTTTTTGCATTACCTTATGCTTTTGTAATGTTGCCACCAGAGATAACCGCTATGCAAGTTATTTCAGCTTTTATTGTATTTTTCCTTATCGTAGTTTTTGCAATTAGAGTTTTAAAATATTTTAAAATTATGTAAAAATTGAAATTTAGTCAATTATTTAATAACTAAAGGATCTCCGTATTCCCAAGTGACACTACCACCACGATCTAATTGTCCAATTAATTGCATATCACTTTCACTGATTGTGAAATTAAGGTCAAAGTTACTTTTCAAACGGTCTAACTTTATACTTTTTGGGAGGATTGCATAACCAAGTTGTAGAGCCCATTTTAAAAGTACTTGTGCTTCTGTAACTTCATATTGAGAAGCTAGTTTTTTAAAAGGCGATTCTGAATCTTCACTATCTTTATACATTTCATCAGTTTTTAAACTATTTTCTCCATCTTTATGTCTCCAAGTTGAAAGTGGTACCAGACTACTATATGCGATAATATCGATATTTTTCTCTTTAAGGTACGAAACGAGTTCTGGTTTTTGAGACCAAGGATGGAGCTCTATTTGGTTAGCTGAGGGCAAGGGGTATCCTTTATCGTTTAATTCTTCAATATGGTTGATGCCCCAGTTAGATACTCCAATATTGTTTACTTTATTTTGTTCTTGTTGTGATAGTAATGTTTCCCACTGGTCTAATCTTTTATCTTTAGCATGAGGGGAGTGTATTAGGTAAAGATCAACGAAATCAAGATCAAGATTTCTAAGGCTCTTATCTAGAGATTTAATAGTCCCTTCTTTATTTTTTACTCTATCTACTTTTACTAAACCTCCAGGCCAAAGTTTTGTAGTAATTGTTATGTCACTTCGTTTTAGATCTGTATCTGCAAAGATTCTTTTTAATGCTGTACCTACACCATCTTCATTTCTATAAACTGCTGCTGTGTCTATATGTCTGTACCCATATTCAATAGCGGCATATGACATATCTTCAGCTTCCTGTGAATTCATATTGTATGTACCAAGACCTATGCGCGGCACTATGTTGTTAATATTTGTTTCCATGGTTTAATATATCAAATATAGCAGACCAAAAAACAATGGAATAAGAAGAGCAAAACTCAATAATAAAATTTTTTTTGGATCCATATTTATATTTTACATCTGGTTGAAAACAAAATTTCTTATTGCTAAACAAATAATGAATAGCCAAAAAACTTTTTGTAATCTTTTGGTTATCCACAATCTGTCATATTTGTAATACAGACCAAACATGAGGAGTACTTTATTAAGCATTATTATTTTTAAAATACAACAAATGCAAAAAAGAGTCCAGTTTCCCGAACTCTTTTTTTGAGGTAACAGGCTTATTACCTAATAAATACTTTAACCAATAATAGAATTAAATCTATGGCCAATGAATATAAATTAGAAATATATAGGAAACCTTTAGAAGCAATAAAGAACGGTACAAAACGTATTGAGATTAGGACAAATAATTCATATGAAGATATTGATTATAAACTTTTACAATCTGGGGACATAATCTCATTTCAGGTAATCAATGGACCACCTTTTGTAAATCTTGATGTAATTGATCCAGATGCTTTAAAAGTAAAAGTTACAAATGTAAAAAACTATAAAGATCCAGAAGAACTACTAATTAAAGAAGGACTTGAGGTTCTATCAACATTAGTGAATTCTCTTGAAGAGGGCATTGAGATGCTATATAGTTTTCATGAATATAAAGACATGATTCCTTTACATGGAATATTTGCAATAGAAATTAAAACTATATAATTCTATTTTCGTAGATCAAAATAAGGCATAAAGAATTGAAGCACTCTGCCAATTGATAACACAATAACAACAGAAGCAATACCAATTTTTCCACCTAGTAAAAAGCCAATTGAAAATGCTACCAACTCTAAAAGTGTTCTTGCATTTCCAATCTTAAAACCCAACTGTTCAAGACCTACCATAATTCCATCTCGTGGTCCTGCTCCTAAATCTCCTCCAACATAGATAGCAGTACCAGCACCTATTAAAGTAATCCCTGTTATTAGATAAAAAATTTGTATATATACAGACACTGCTTCAGGAATAATATTTATAACAAAGTCAGCTGTAAGTCCTATCCAAAATGCATCAAATATAGTTGCTATTCCCGGTCTTTGTTTAAGAGGAATCCACAGTAGTAAAGCAAGTAGCGAGGTTAATATACCTGCTTGACCATAGGTAATGCTAATAGTTTTAGCAATTCCATCGTGTAAAACACCCCACGGCCCTAATCCTAAATTAGCCATATAATTGAAAGCTACACCTATTCCAATCATGGTTATTCCTGTGAATGCCTGAAAATATCTACGAGCTATTAATGACATATATCAATGTAACATTTTGCATTATTTAGATTATTATTCAAATATAAATTATGGCAGATAAAGAAATTACAGAAGCTAGACGTCAGGCACGTAAGAAAAAGCACATGCTTAAGAGAAGGGGTCGTTTAGATTTTAGAACTAATAGGACTGGTAAAAGAAAATAAATTATCAAATTAGTTATCAATCATTTAATTAAATATATAATTCACACTTATGCCAAAAAATAATATTCGTAATATCGCAATTATTGCTCACGTAGATCATGGAAAAACTACTTTAGTTGATGGTTTGCTACAGCAGAGTGGAACGTTTAGTGATCACGCAGTTGTAGAAGAAAGAGTTATGGATTCTGGTGATTTAGAAAAAGAGCGAGGAATTACGATAACTTCTAAAAATACTGCAATACAGTATCAAGATGTAAAAATTAATATTGTTGATACACCCGGGCACGCTGACTTTGGTGGAGAAGTAGAGAGAAGTTTAAATTTAGTTGACGGTGTACTTTTATTGGTAGATTCAAGTGAAGGTCCACTACCTCAGACAAGATTTGTTTTAAAAAAAGCACTAGAGAAAAAACTACCTGTAATTTTAGTTATAAACAAAATTGATAAACCAGATGCAAGAGTTGAGGAAGTAGTCCAAGAAACTTATGACCTTTTTATTGATTTAGATGCTAATGATGAGCAAATAGAGTTTCCAATAATATATACAAATGCAAAAGACGGCATTGCAGTAAATGATATTGAAGACCAAGTGAAGGACCTCACTCCGTTGTTCGATTTAATAATTAATTATTTCGAAGGTCCTGATACAACAGATTCAGCAAAGACTCAGTTCCTAGTTACGAATTTAGCATACGATTCTTATGTAGGACAAGTTGCAGTTGGCCGTCTTGATAGTGGATCTCTTAATATCAATACAAAATATAGTTTATGTACTGAAAATGAAATTAAAAATAACATTAAGCTTTCCGCACTGTATACATTTAATGGTCTTGAACGCAAAAGTGTTGATACATTAGAGTCAGGAGACATCATTGCGATAGCCGGTATTGAAGATATTAATATTGGAGATACAATCTCAGATAACGAGGATCCAGAACCTTTACCTAGAATAAGCATAGATCAACCTACTGTGTCAATTTTCTTTCATGTCAATAATTCACCGTTTGCAGGTAGGGAAGGAAAATTTGTTACATCTAGAAATCTTATTGAAAGATTAGAGAAAGAAGTTTTAAGCAATGTTTCTTTACAAGTTGCATTAACAGATAAAACTGATGTCTTCGAAGTTAAGGGCAGAGGTGAGCTACAAATGGCTGTGCTTATCGAGACTATGAGAAGAGAAGGCTATGAGTTTATGGTCTCTAGGCCTGAGGTAATAACAATTGAAAAAGGCAATAAGATTCATGAACCTGTTGAGAATGTATATATAGATATACCAGAGGAATATGTAGGTGCTGTAACTAAGAATTTATCTAGCAGAAAAGGAAAAATGACTAGTTTGATGAATAATGGATTCGGCAGAGCAACTTTAGAATTCGACATTCCCTCTAGAGGCTTAATTGGCTTTAGAAATCAGTTTCTAACAGAAACTAGAGGCGCAGGAATTATGAACACCTTATTTGATTCATATCAAGAGTGGTTTGGAGATATCCCGCAAAGAACATCCGGAGTTTTAGTTGCAGATCGAGACGGAAAAGTAACATCATACGCAAGTTTAGCTATGGCAGACAGAGGAGTTTTATTTGTACCACCAGGAACAATGGTATATAAGGGAATGATTGTCGGTGAAAGAAATAATGACGGTGATCTAGTTGTAAATATTACAAAAGAGAAAAAACTAACTAATCACCGTGCATCAGGATCTGATGACACAATTCCACTGAGACCTCCTCAATTAATGTCTTTGGACCAATGTTTAGAATTTATAAGTGATGATGAATTTGTTGAGGTTACCCCTGAAACAATAAGATTAAGGAAATCAAATTTAAATGTTAAAACTTAACATTTTCTAATTTAAGCAACATCTCTTTCCTTTTTTTACCACCAACTCCACTGTAACCTCCGATTTTTCCATCTG
>Ga0181415_1000181_pt1 | contig 17200 bp, 23 predicted proteins | sample 38SPOviralmetaG_FD_130140 | JGI IMG/M metagenome (GOLD analysis project Ga0181415, IMG submission 130140) | Marine viral communities from the oligotrophic San Pedro Time Series (SPOT) site, San Pedro Channel, CA, USA - 38 SPOT_SRF_2012-12-11 | ecosystem: Environmental > Aquatic > Marine > Strait...
GGTTCCAAAAAATCAGCCTAATTCTGCTGAAAGTATGTTGAGATTAGCAGAGGCAGAAAAGGTAATGACTGAAGCTGGAGAATTAACTAACAAAGAAGTACAAGGTATTGCTAGAAGTATCTACGGAACTGGTACACGTTTATAGAATTTATAATTATGAAAAAGGTTTAAAAAATGTCAGGCATAGGAAATTTACCACCAGATTATAAACAGACAGAGATGGAGGCTTTTAAGAAGTCAGGTGCTAATTTTGATGATTACTTTGATACTAAAGGATCAGGATATGAATCAGTAAAAAGTAAGAGTGCTGCTGATGGATTTTTAAGTCGCTTCTCAAGTAATATGTCAGATTATTTTAAAAAGAATCCTAAACATTTTGAATTTGGTAAAGGTAGTGCTGGAGCGAAAGCAGATGAATTTTCTGATCAATTTGGTGGTTCGTATAGTGAGGTAGCACCTGGTTTTGGTATCTTCCAACCTAGAACAAACCCAATGACCACAATACCTGGAACTCCAGGACAACCTGGATTATTACAACAAATAGCAGGACCAGTAGCAGGAGCTGCAGCAAGTGCATTGTTTGCTTGTGATTTAAATCTTAAGCATGATATTGATTATTTGACAGATATGGATTTAGTCAAAGATGATTTAGCAGAAGTAGCTTACTTCGTAAAAGATCTACAAGATAGTTAAGGCAAAGAATAGTTAATCTAAAATATTTATAACAAGTATTACTGAATGGAGAAATGGTAGCGTTATTACCTCTTTTAGCAACAGGCGGTGCAGTAGTTGGAGGCATTCAAGGATTTAGACGTAGTGGAGGTAATTTAGGATCTGCATTACTAGGAGCTGGTACAGGAGCTTTAACTGCATCAGGTGCTGGAGGATTAGGACGTTTTGCTGGAGGTAAATTATTAGGAGCTTTATTACCAGGTGGAGTCACAGGTGTTGGAGGAAAGGCATTATTACAAGCTGCAGCTGGAGGTAATCTCTCAGCTCAAGCTCTTTTAAAACTTCCTGCTTTAACAGGATTAGGTGTTGGTGGAGCATCAGTATTATCAGGAAATTTAGGAGTACCTCAAGGGTCAGGTGGCAGAGTTGCAGGTAGACCAGCTATTGCAGGACCTGCAGGATTAATTGGTTATAACACTGCTACAGGAGAACCTATGACAGCTGGAGGAACTCCATTACCACCAGGAATGGATCAGTTTGGAGGTATATCTCCATTTGGTGATCCTTTACAAGTAATCAACCCAGCAGGCTTAGATGCAGGTAGAAGACTTAGAACAGTTAAAGATGCTGAGGCTTTAAGAGATGCAACAAATATTGTTTTACCTACAGTAAGAAAATTTGCTGAACAAGCAAAGAGAGATGAGTTTGCAAGAGGAATGGCTAGTGCAGGTATAAAACAGAATATTTTGACAAATGCTAACTTAACTGAGAATATGCAAAAAGCTGCCCTTAACTTAGGAACTACAGCAGCTAATCAAGCTGGGGCTGCTCTAACCGCTAGATACAACTACTAAAAATGGCAGGACACGATCAATCATTCTATCCTTCTTTTACCAGTAAGGGACTAGATACTGGTACAGGGCAAGTAGTTGATTTAGGAGCTTTGTATGACAAACAAAAGAGATTAGCATCAGATTTTAAAATACCAAAAACTTATGCTGAAGCTGAAGAGATATATGGTCCAGATCTTGTAGGAGCACCTACAAGTATAAAGAGCATCATAAAAGAAAATCTTAAAACAACTATTCCTGAAGGCAAAGAAAAAGTAAGAATGTATGGGAAAGAAGTTGCAGTAGATAAAGACAGACCTGAAGGAATTGCCAGAATTAAAGCTGGACTTGCTGATTTTATTAATTTACAAAATTATTATATGGGTAAGGGGGAACAGACAGATTACGATAAACGAGGAGGTTTTACAACAGAAGATGGATATAATCCTTTAGAAGGTTTACAGGATTTTAATTACAAATTTAGCCCTACTCAACAAAAAATAATTGAATCTGATTTAACAGAAAAATTTGGAAAAGAACCATCACCAACTGAAGGTCTTAAAGATTCTTTAGAAGCTATAAATTTATATCAAGAAAATCAAGATGCTAGACAGATAAAGAAAGCTAGAAGGATGGCAATAGAGGGATTTGGTACTTATGCTCTTACAGAACCTGTTAGACAAATGTATCTAAACAAAGCTGCTGAAGATGCACAAAATAGATTTATTAGAGGAAAATTTCAATTAGAAGCAACACCAACTAAGATTCAAGATATTATGACTGCTAAGCAGGCTCAACAGGGTATAGCTGCATTATCAGAAGCAGAAAGAGCAAAAGCTGTAGCAGAACAACAGAAAGCTGCTAATGAATTTGGAGCACCACAGGTAACTCTTGCAAGGAATGTAAGATTTGCAAATGCCTCATTTAAGGCATAGAAGTTTATTTGAATTAAACTTAAATTAATAGGAGGTTTTAAATTATGGGCGGAGGAGGAGGATCACCACCACCACAGATAATATATCCACCACCAGCTCCAGCACCTGCACCAACAACGCAGGTTCCTACTCAAGCTTTAGCTAGTCAGTCTGCTTTGAATGAAGTAAGTGGAAAGCAACAAAGGTTGAATATGGAGTTGGGTGCTCAGTTAGATAGAACTAATGCAGATTTCTTTACTGGTCAAGACATACGTCGTGGTCAGGCAGCAGCTGCAGAAGATCGTTTGACTCTTTCTAAAACAGCAGAAGAAAATCGTGCAAGTGCTAGAGTTTCTGGTCAAGAACGTCGTGCAGAAGTTGCAGAAACTGGTCTTCAATATAGAAGAGGATTAGAGACTGCAGGTGAGCAAGATAGATCATTGACAAGAGAAACAGGTAAGGAACAAAGAACAACAGACTTGCAAAGAGAGATGTTTCGTCGCTATAAAGAGAATAGAGATTATGATCAGGCACAGAGCCAATACAGAACATGAAGAAATGGATTCACACTTTATCAAACAAAGATCGTGAATCCTATCTTGAATTTTGTAAAAAAGCATCAAGTCCAATACAGATATATTTATTTGCCAGATTTTTAGGATTCCAAGGGACGGTAGTGGAATGTAATGAGTGGTCTATAAAAGAATTTAAAAAACGTGATTTTACTCAAGTTTTAGAATCTGAAATAGATAACATGAGAGTTGATATAGGTAAATTACGTGACGCAATTGACATGGGAATTGTTAAACAAGATATGGGTGCAGCAAGAATTGCAATGCTGCAAAAAGAATTACGTGGTGCAATAAAACAGATTGAAGATAAAAAAATCTTACAAGATAAACAAGGTTTAATTCTTGCAGGTGCAGATAGAGCGTTACGTGAAATGTTATCTATATTTAGAGATGATCCAATAGAAGGACCATTGCAGGAAGCTTCAATGGGAGTCTGGACAAAGATACTTCAAGAAGAATCTTAAAGTGGATGAAATTATAGTAATTGATGATTTTATAGATTTAGATTATCAAGAAACAATTAAAAGTATTTTAATGGGGCAAGAGGAACATAATGATTGTGTGTTTCCTTGGTACTACATTGATGATGTGACAGCAGCATATGAAGAAGGTAATCAAGGTCGCCCTGGACTTTCGCACGTATATGTAGATCTTGATGATGATAATTCAAGTGAAATTATTAGTGATTTTCACGATTTATTTTTACCTTTACTAAGACATGCTTGCTACACATTAAACATTCCTCAAGCAGGTGTTCTTCAAGGAAGATCTTTTTTACAATTTCCTTTAAATTTAAAAAGTAGAGAAGATGATACTCCTCATATAGATATTGATGATATGAAACATCTAGTTGTTCTTTATTATGTATGTACTGCTGATGGTGATACAGTCATTTATAACGAGAGAGAAGAATCAGATATCTATACAGAAAAACAAAGAGTAACCCCAAAGCAGGGTCGAGTAGTACTGTTTGATGGTTCTCATTATCATACTGCTCAACAATGTACTAATAAGATTAGATGCATTGTTAATTACAATCTGGGATAAATACGCTAAGCTACGTTTATGGCAGGAACCAGTATATATAGCGTCTATAGACGTACAGCTAGAGCAGCTGCAAAACAACAAGTAGTTAAAAAAACTTCTAATGTTGATGTAGAAAAGGCTAGAAAAAATTTTGCATATTTTTGTGATGTTGTAGGGGGAAAACCTCCAGCTGCACATCACCTTGAGTGGCACAAATTCTTATGTACAGGAGATGATAGTGAATGTCTTAAAAGTATTGCTGGTCCTAACGTTGACATACTTGCTCCTAGAGGATCTGCTAAATCTACCGTATTAGGTTTATATACAGCATGGGCTATTGGTGTTCATGCTACAAATAAAATGCCGTTAAAAATTTTATACATATCTTATACAGTTGATGTTGCTAGACCTAAGAGTGCAGCCATAAAAAGAATTATTGAAGAAAGTAAAATATATAAAGAAATATTTCCTACAGTAAAAATTGCTAAAGGAATAAATTCAAATGAATATTGGAGTATTGATTGGAAATTTGCAGGAATTAAATCTACTGGAGAAGAAGAATTTAGTGTATGTTGTGCAGGATTAAAAGGTGCTGTTACCTCAAAAAGATCACATCTTTGCATAATTGATGACGCAATAAAAAGTGCAGATGATATTAAAAATAAAGATATTCGACAGGCTATGGAAGATAACTGGAATGCTGTTATTGTTCCAACTATGTTTGAAGGTGCTAGAGCTATTTGTTTAGGAACTAGATTTAGACATGATGATATTCACAGTACAACTTTCTTACCTTCCAGTGGTTGGAAACAGATAGTACAATCTGCAATTACTGTTGATAAAGAAGGAGAAGAAATATCTTACTGGCCTGACATGTGGTCTTTAAGTTATCTAAGTGATAGAAGAAGAATAGCTCCAGTTGCATTTAGTTTTCAATATCAAAATCAAGTTGTACAAACTAGTGAACTATCTTTATCTCCAGACTTAATTGTTAAAGGAGCAATCTCTACAGATTTTGATGCTTTAGGAGTTGGTGTTGATTTATCTGCAGGAGTAAGAGAACGGAATGATTATACAGTCTTTGTTATGGGTGGAAGAGTAAAAGATAAGATCCATATTATTGACTGTAAACGAGTTAGGGTGATGGGAAATTTAGAAAAATTAGAACTTTTAATGGAAATGATGGAAGAGTGGGGAGTAATAATGAAAGATGGTAAAAATTACTTTCCTACTGGAAACTCATTACATGTGTGGTCTGAAGCAGTTGCTTATCAGGCATCTTTAGAAGCAGACTTTAAAAGAATATGTCAAACAGAACAAGGGTTATATAATTTAATTTGGCATCCAGTAAAAGGATTTCGTGGAGACAAAGTTGCAAGATTTAGAGGAATAATGGGGCTTTTTGAACAAAGAAAGATTATTTTTAATAAATATAGAAAGTTTGGAGCATTGACAGATGAGATTGTAAATTTTGGGGTTAGCTCACATGATGATTGCGTAGACGCTTTAGTTTGGCTATGTAATGGGTTAATGACTCGTGGGAAACTTGAGTTAGAGTATTGAGGATTTAAACTAGAAGTATTAACAATGCCAGAACCAACTTTTTACAAACTTGAACTTGAGCAAGATGCTTATGGTTCAGCAATGATTTCATTACCTGATGAGTTATGTCATGACATGGCACTTCAACCCAATGAGAGATTTGATGTTGAAGTTGAAGGGGATGTAATTACTTTTAAGAGATTACATGCTGGTTATGACATTGACCAATAACAAAGGGATCTAATTAATGGAGAGTAATAGTAAAGCTGTTCTAGATGACATGATCAAGTCTGTCATCAATCGTGATGGGAAAGGAACAGCAGACACAATGTTGATTAGTTCTCACTTATCTCAAATGAAAATGTTTGGTATAAGACAGGGAGTTGAGTTTTATCCTCAACAGGATAATTTTGGAACACAGAGATTTGATTTTGTTCAGCAGGTTATAAAGTTTAATCAATTAGATGCCAGATTAGATGCAATATGGGATAGATTTCTAGCTTATGGAAAAGGATTATTTTATATAAGACCTACAAAAAAATCTTATAGAATTTACTGGTTCAATAAAGAGTCTTATAGAACTTATTATTCTACCGATGGAGAACTAGAAGAAGTCATTATTATTTATCCATATAAGGTTAAATCTTCAAAAGGTTTTGCTGGAGTTGGTTTGAATACAGATCAAAGATATATGAGATTAAAAATAACTGCTACAGAAATAGAAGAATATCATAGTGAGCAAGAAATAAAGTTTGATCAAGAAAATACAAATTTTGCATCTTTTGATAAAAAAACTGTAGAAAATACTATGGAGTTTATTCCATGTGTTGAAGTGTTTAATAATCCTGATGCTTTTGGAACAGATGGTTCAGGTGAATTTGAATTTATTGCAAATCAAATTACAGCTCATGATGAGATGGTAAAAAATATTAGAGCAAACTTATCATTCTTTGGTAATCCAACTCTTCTATCATCTAGACCAAAACAAGATATTGTAGAAAGTGATTCTGAAACATCACAAAGACCAAGTATATCCAGTCAATCAGGATTTGCTTCTAATGTTGATTTATTTAGTTCTACATATAAACAAGATCCAATAACAAGACAGCAGCCAGGGTATTCAGGTAGACCTGGAAGTGGCATGCGAGTTCCAAGAGTTATAGCAAATTTAGAACCTTCAGATAGAGTTGGATTCATAACTCCTAATGCTGTAAGTTCTGACCAAGCAAGATTCTCAGAACAATTAAGAAGTGAAATTAGATTAGCCCTTGGGGGAATAGATGATTTAAGTATTACTAACGTAACAGCTACAGAAATTAAATCTGCTTATGGACGTGTAAGTGCAACCGCAAAGAAAAAATGTTTACAGATTTATCAGTATGGAATTTGCAAAGTTTTTGAATTAATTATTTTCCAAGAAGAGCAAATTTTTAGAAAATCCTTAGCTTATGTATCAGGTATAAAATATCCTGAATTACCAGAAAATGATGAAGATCCAAAAGTTTTAGAAAAATATGAAAAACAGAAAATTAAATATGAACAAAAACTTCAGCAAGCTATTGACACTGCAGTACAGACAAGAGAAATCCCAGATGGTGTACTAGGACTAGCTCCTGATGGAGATAGAACGGTTCTTTGGAGATGGATGGGTCCTGTTTATGAGGATACAACTCAAGATAAAGTCAACTCTTCTATATTTACAAGAAACCTTCAAGAATTGGGGGTTGATAGTATAGAAGCACTGAAGTACCTATTTCCTTCGAAAACAGACGACGAAGTTGCAGCAATGCTATCTGGTTTTCCGTTTAGAATGGTAGGTGAGGTACAAAGGGCATATTCATCATTTATTGACTTAATAAATCAAGAAATGAGAACTCCCCACCCTCAGCAGCCTAACTTACCGATGGCGGCTGACCCACGTTTGGATTTAACTCCATTCTTATACAGAACATTAGAATCACTCCAGAAAGAGGTAACTTATGCAGGACGCTACCGCAGCTCAGACCCAATCAGCACCCCAAGCATCCCCGACCCAGCAGAGCAGCTACGTGGCTCCTCAAACAGCCCAAGCTCCTTCCGTGGCGACTTCCCAGCAATGGGTAGCCCCAACACAGGCAACACAGGCTCCAGCACCACAAGTGCAAGCCCAGATGGGGGTACAAGGAATCCAATACAACCCTACGCAGTATCAGCCCCAGACACAACAGGCAGCCCCACAAGCGGAGAACCCATACAAGGACGCATTTACGAAGGTGGTAGGACTCCTGAGTTCACCAGTCCAGTTCCCGTTCCAGGGTCAACAGTCAGCAGCGACTCCAGCAGCAGACCAAGCCAATTACGGATTCCAACAAACAACCCCATACAGCAACGGGGGTCAGCAGACTTATATGCCTTCGAGCAACAACAGCCAGGCATACTCCAACAACTCTTCCCAAACTTCTCAGGAGATAACAAACGACCAGCTCCTAGCAAACGGGGTAAGCGAGGCAAGTCTTGAAGTAATTAATCACTTTGGTGCAGATGCTCCAGCAGTGCTTAATGATTATGCTTGTAAGATTGAAGATTCTTTAATTCAAACAAACTCACAGTTACAAGAAGCTGTTGGTTTACTTAAAGAAATGTCAGCAGAGCATAAGGCATATGAAAAGATCCTTACAGATCCAGATGTTTTAGCAGATTACACTTGTGAGTTCTTTGGTGAGAATGGACCATATCCAGTAGAAGAGGATGAGGCTCCAGCATATCCACAAGCTCCTACATTCGCAGGTCAACAAATTCAGAACCCAGCAGCTCAAGTACAAGCTCCTACACGTCCTGAAATGCCTGTTCCTCCACAACCACAAGCACCTGCTAATTCAGGCGACTTCTGGAAGGACTTCGGTGGAGCAGCTGATCGTGACCCACAGAATGCTTGGAAATATCTAAATGCAGCACAACAGAACCCACAGATCTTCCGTGAAAAACTCCTTGTAATGGAGTAATCATGTTAGGTGCAGTAGCTCCAATAGGACTTCGACTAGCTGGATCAGCCGTACCTGCTTTAGCAGCAGGCTTAGGTCTAACTATGGGTGTTCCAGCAGCCGTATCTAATATCAGAGGCAGGCAAACAGGATATAACAATCCTACTTCTTCTGGTATTCCTGGTGCTTTATTGGCAGGAGCTTCTGGATTTGGGTCAGGTGGTTTGATTGGTGGTGGATTATCAGCATTAGCATATAAACAAGGTAGAGAAGCAGGTAAGAAAAAACGTATAGAAAATACAATATATGATAAGCAAATTATGAATCAATATGGTGGTATATATAATCCATTAGCTGCAGATTCTCAACAAAGAATGATAAATTTAAAATATATACCAAGACCAATTAATACATTACCTGGAGGAATGGGAACATCTCCAATGGGCAACGCTATGAATGTAGCTAACTCAATCTATGGAACTAGCTTACAATGAAACACAAAAAAACCAGTACAACAGAAAAAGCAGATAAATTTTTACAAGGTATAGGAACTTCGGGTGGTCCTATAGGATCTCCTCAGTTAATTGGTTTTGGTGGTACTGATGTCCAATCACAAATAGCTGCTGGTAATTCAGATGAATATGCAAACATAAGAATGAGAGAAGGAGATACTAGAGTTGTTGAAGGATCTAAAATGCCTTCTGATTTAGATGCATCTTATTTAAAGTTAAATTTGCCAGGATCTCCACTACCAGCTAATGGTTTACTAGTCCCACAAAATTTAAGAGCTGCTGAAAGAAATCAAGATATGATTGGAGTTAGTGAACAAATGTTCTTAGCAAAATATTTACCTGCAGCTGGATTAAGCCAACTTCCTGTAGGTCAGCCTCCTTTAGAATCAAAGAAAGGTAAAAAGTAAATGGACTCTTCAAAAGCAAAAAAAGCTAAAAAAATGGCAAAAGATTTTATGGCTGATGTAGCTATAGAAGATCAAATGGATGCTGTTGATGAAGCAATGGCTATGGCATCACAACCTGATTTACAACCTGCAGATGGCTACGTAACTCCAATGCACAGAATAGGAGTCGTCCCATCATCAACTTATTCTTTAGGTAACATGCTTGATGGATATACATCTCGCATGGATGAAAATTTTATAGCTTAGGAAAAACTTATATAATCTCGTTTATTAAGGGTAAGTATAATTGTACTTAATGGAATTAATTTTCCAGTTTCAAATTAACATAATTTATTTTATGTTTACTATCAGCAAACCCTCAGCTGAATTTCAAAAATGTTTATAGATAACGATTTTCCGAAACTCCTGGGTGCTGAGCTGTATCGTCCACATCCAGCGTATATCGTTGAAATGGCTTCCGAGCCAGTAGTTGTGCATGATTTCACTAAGCAACCTGGACAAACCGTACAATTAGATCGCTATCGCTTCTTTGGTAACCCTGGCACTAAGACTTCTAGAGAGAGGACTCAGGATCAGACTATCGGAACAGCAAATAGCAGATCAATTGTTAAGGATAAAGTACTTGTATCTCTAAGAGAGTATACAGGTCCTGCTGATCCTAATAACACAACTCTCCCTAGTACATTCAAAATTGCTAGAGAAACTCTAATGACAGCTCAGCGTTTGCTGCTTGATACTGGAAACCTTAATATGTTTCATCAAAGTATTGGTAGTTTAACTCTGTTAGATGACTATAGAAGGTGGAGAGATCGTGTATTCATCGACGAATTATTCAAGTCTGAATCTCGTGGTGCTGCTTCTGACTCTCAGGGTGGTTACTACTATCCAAATGGTAAGACAAAGTCTAACTCCACAACACTAAACTCATACTCGTCTACAGAATATGCTTCTGAGCGTTTCAAGTTTAATGTAAAAACTGACCTTCTTGAGGTAGTTAAGAGTTTAAGAAAGCGTCACGTACCTGTATTCGCAGACGGATACTATCGTTGTATAGCAGATCCTTCATTCATGAAAGATCTAAGAGCCGATCAAGGCTTCCGTGAAATAGCAAGATATCCAGGAATGGGTCAAGGTTCACCTTTAATGGGTGCAATGGCTCCTAACCAAGCAATCTATGCTGGTGGACAGTATGGACAAGCTCAGTTCGTAGCTGGTGAGCCAGTTATGCCTTCTGGATTCGTGTTTGAAGGAGTAAGATTCTTTGAATCTACAAACTTCCCATCTAAGACAATTACGGTCGATATTGGAGATGGAAACGGTGCAGTATCAAAAACAACTCCTGCTGGATTGTTCTTTGGTCCTCAAGCTATCGGTGTTGGTATCGGTGGTCCTAACGCTCAAGTTTTAATTAATAACAATGATGACTTCTCCAGGTTTATCATACTTATTTGGCAATTATATGCTGGATTTGCAAACTTGAATAAGGACTTCATTACCACTTCCTTTACAATTTCAGAATAAGGAGGATTAACTAATGGCAACTTACAAAAGTAACGCAGGAGCAATCTTGCAACCTGGAAATCAGATCAACAAGCTATCCTCATTTAACAGTGAAGGTGTACTTGGTTGGCCTGGAATTGAACTTTTTGAACAGATTGGTTATGTAAAAGTAACTAACGTAGCAGCTGATAAAGCTAGTTTCAAAAGTTTTAGTATCACTGTACCTTCTCCAGATAGAAGAGTAAGTGACAGAGTGAGAGATGACCGCACAAGTTTAGTGGTCAATGCAAGTGCAGCTAGACCTGCATATGTTTATGGAGCTTCCATAGCAATTGCACAAGATGACCCTGCAGGTGGTCTTGCATCTTTCCCAGCATCTCCAATAACAGCAGATCTCGGTGGTACAACTGGCGTGCTTATACTACTTGGTCCTGATAATAGTGGCTCACCAATTGGTGTTCCAGCTACTCAATTGTTAGGAAATGCTGCAGCTCATAGTTCCTTGACCGCATCTAGTTCACTATTTGCTCAGGGTGCATCTGACACAACAACTGGTGACGTACCATTTTGGACATCTGTAACAGCAACAATCGAAAGAGCTGATGCTGCAAACTCAATGATGTACAAAGTAACAGCCGACACAACTTTTAAAGTTTATAATGTCGATGCTATTACTGGTACTTCAGTCAATGGTGATGGTGTATTTATCTCAGCTGACGATTCAACTGCTGGTAGAGCAGCTTACATCGTTTGTAGAGTTAACTACTTACGTCCAGCTACAGCTGTAGCTTGGAGTGATGTTTCTTCCTTAGTGGACTTTGCTTCACAAGTAGGTGGAACAGATTCATAATCTATATTTTATAGTTTAGTGGAAAGGCGAGTCATTATGGCTCGCTTTTTCATTGTCAATAAAAATTTATTGAGTTAAGCTATTTAAAGAAGGATTTTTAAAATTATGCTGTATCAACACAAAATTAATGGAGGGATAGTAGAAAAGATATCTCAACATGGAGAGGGAGTTTCAATGGTCATTAATGCTAATGATGAAACTGAATATGTAAATGATGAAGATTTAATTCCCTGTGTAGCTGCTACAGGTGAAAAAATAAAGACAGAAGAAAGATTAAAAGCAGAATTAAATGCTACTGGTGATAGAGAGGCAAAAGTTAGTAACAAAGAAACTTTTCCTTTAGATACTAGATTAAACATTAATACTGCAGGTGCTAGACAAATAGCAGATGCTTTACCTGGGGTAGGATTAAAGACTGCAAGAGATATAAAAGATTTACAGACTACACTTTCAGGTGAAAGGTTTACAAAGCTAGAACAGTTAAGAGGTATTAAGCGTATAGATTGGGACGAAATATTTAAAGAAAACTTAGTGAGAGTAGACTAGTAACAGGTAAAATTTACTTGTTTGAATGAAGCTAGATACCTTTATACAATCGAAAGTGCGTTGGCATTTAGGTTATAACATAACCTCGATACCAGCTGGTGACCAAGCTAGACTAGAAGAAGCTATAAATAATGTTCAGGATTCTTTTTGGGTTAGTAAAATAATTGAGCAAGTTGGACGTTGTGATGAAGCTGAAAAACGTACAGATATGACTGGAAGTATTAATAATGACACTGTTCCAAGAAATAGAATTGAGAGTATAGCTGGTGACGTTGATCGTACAGTTGCAACTTCTGATTTTAGAGAAGTTTTAAAAACTTGGACAGAAATTTATATTTATGAAACAGATAGATTAGCAATGCATTTATATGTACCTAATTATAGGAATCCAGCTCAAGCAAGATATAGATTTAATAGAGAGGGAGCAGAATTTATACAAGCACTTCCTGGACCAGCAGACGTTGCTGTTGGTACAAGATTATTATTAGAACTTAATCATAGATAATGAGTATTGGACAATTTGGTATTGAAAAACCTAGTTATAAAATTAAACCTAAGACTTCATTAGGATATCAAATTGGTTTAAATAGAAGTGAACCATATAAAGAAAGACGACCTGATCCAAATGTTTTTGCAAGTGAAAGTAGTACTAGAATGGCAGGAGATAGGTTAATTAATTTGTTCGATATTAGAGCAGGTGAGGAACCTATAGCACAAGTTAAAGGTGCTGAACTACCTAGTAGATTTACTAAAACTTTACGCTTATCTATAGCAAATCAGGAGAATCAAGATGGCTAACAAAAAAGGTAAAATGCCACCACAATTATTAGAATATTTTAAAAATAAAGGTAAAAAGAAAGAAGATGGTAAAGAAAAGTCTGATAAAGAAAAGCGTAAAGAAGCTTTAGATAAATCTAAAATGGCTAAAAATAAAAAAGAAGATAAGAAAGATAAGTAAAAAAGCCTTCCTATATAATTAAATTAAGTCTATGAATAAATAACGTGGCAAGTAGTAGTTCAAACAAACAACCATTAATGGTTGATCGACCAGCAACAAGTTCAACACTATGTACAGTTGCCTCTGGACAATCATTTTTGACTAGTTTAATTCCAACAGCGGTTGGTAATGCAACAAAAGTATTTGATGTTGATTCTGCATTGACTGATACATCAATAAGTGGTGCATATATTGATGAGATTTGGTTTACATATTCGAAGAGAGCTATACAAAAATTAGATGCTGTCACAGCCACCACCGCAACCTACAGTGCTGCTACAACTGTTTGTACAATAACCGTATCGGGAGGACATAATTTAGAAATCGGACAAAAATTATTCTGTGACTTTTTAACATACAACACAGGTACTGTTCCAAAAGATGATACTTTTACAGTTGCGGATACAACTAACTTTACTGCTACAACTTTTGACATAACTATTCCAAATATTCCAAGTGGAACTATTACTGGTAATGTTTCTATTTCTTTACCTGTCGATTTTTGTTTTTATTTAGTTAGTACAGGAACAATTACAAATATTAACCAATTCTTTCCTTTATTTACTCAAAGTATTCCTCAAGTATCAGAGAATCAAATATTAAGTACTACACTAACTGAAAAATTACCATTAATTAATCATCCTGTAGTTCAATCAGGAGCTGCTAATTTTGGTGCATCTAATAATGAAATAGCTCCAAAACAAAGAGGTTTAATGTTAAGAAGAGGACAGGCATTATATGTAGCTGCTAGTGGAGCTACTGCTTTAACTAATGGATTCTACTGTAATCTTCAGGGTGGTTTCTATTAAAGATAATGTCATTTGGATTCGATAAATTTGATAAAAAATCGAATTTTGAATTTAAAAAACAGTTTAAAAATTTTGAAAATAAACCAAAAGAACCTAGTATTTATCCTAGAGGATCTGATGGATATGCATTAGAGAGTGAAGTTAAATTTTATAATCAAGATTCATTGTGGACTAGATGGAGGAGAGGTTATGAATTATATACATTTACACAGCAGATATTAGGATCTACTTCTAAAGAAAGAGATAAAAGAGGAGACTATAGATTATTTTTTACTTTTCAACAATTTCCAGGAGTTTTTATTCCTGCAAGAATATTTACTTTTCCTTCTACTAATCAAGAATTAGGAGAGCACATTTGTGGAATGAGAGATACAGATGGATTTAGTTTTTATGATTTTGGATTACCAATATTAGATGTTAGATATTTAGCTCCTTCTGTAAATGCTACATATTCTCAAAGTGGTACTACTTTAGTAGTAACTAAAAATGATCATGGTTTATTTCCAGGCGATAATGTTTATTTAGATATATCTACAGGTAGTGCGACAGATGAGACACTAACAATTTTAAGTAAGACACAGAACACTTTTACCCTCACTGCTTCAGGATCTGCAACTACATCAGGTAATGTTGTTTATCACAACTCAACTGCATTTAATGATACTCGTTGGAGATTTATAAGAGTAAAACTAAGATCTTTACCTACTGAAGTTGCTTTCTTAGCTGGAGAAAGAATGGCAGATCGAATAGTTGAAAGGGATTCTGGAATATCTTCAACATATTCAAGATCAGGTTCTGAAGTTACTGTGACTTGTAGTTCTGCTCATGGTCTATCTACAGATAATAAAATTTTTGTTGATGTAAGTACAGGAGCTGTTATTTCAGGTAGATATACAATTGAAGTCACAAATGCCACACAGTTCAAATTTACTACTATTCCAACTGGAACAACTTCAGGAAATCTAACTTTGTTTAGATTGATAAAAGGTTTTAGATATGACGATTACGTTGGATATACAGTCACAGGATCTGATGCAACAACTAATGAGATTATTTTTCAAAAAAAAGATAGTTATGGAGCAAAGACTGTAGATACTATTGCTAAAACAACAGTACCAGCTCATAGAGGTTTTGCAGTAGGTAGATTTTTAACTACAGAATTAAGATGGAATTGTTCTTGTCAGGATTTCTCTAGAAGAGATAGTTATGATTTATTTAGTCAAAAGAATCATGCTAAGTTTCCTGTAACAGCAATCAGGGATACAAAGCCTGGAAATATAATACAAAATGATGGAACTCTAGATGAAAGAAGAGATGAACCTGGAGTATTTAGAGACTTAGGTTACGTAACTATAAATAATTTTTATGAGTTACCTGAATATGAAGATGAAAAACAAGATTCTTTTCAAAATTTACAATATTATCAACTACGTTGGTGCAAGCATATTTACGCTGCTATGTGGTCTATACTTCATGATGAAGGTAATGAGCCACTGAAGTTAGCTGCAAAATATAATCAAAATGGTATAAATATTACGGTTGATTTTGAAAATCATAATTTAAATAAAAACGATAAAATTCAATTAAATTTTACAAGTGGAAATGCTATTTCAGGAGAATATACAATTACCAATGTTCCAAACCTAAATAGTTTTACAGTAGTTTATCCATTTACACAAACTACAGGTGGTTATGTAACTGTAGAGAATTTAAAAAAACATGAATATGTTGGAGCATGGTTACTAGAACCAAATGATAAACCTTTAGGAAAAGGTTATGAAAATTGGGAAAAGAGATGGGCTAAAGAAAAAAGAAAAATGCAAGAAGCTGTTGAAATTTTCGCTTTATATAATCGTTCAACAAAGTGGGAAGGTAATAAAAATATTATTGGTGATTTTAATTTACCTCAAGACGTAGCTAATTTTGATCCATCTGTAATTGCTATGACTTTAACCGATAGTCTTAAAAGAGATGCAAAAGGTGATTTAGATAGATCAGGTAAACAATTAAATACAACAAATAGAATGATTGCAATGGTAAATAAATTATTTAATAAATCTCCTACTGTTTTAGATGATATAAAGTTTGGAATTGTAAATAAACCTCTAGCTGAGTTTACTAACACTTTCGAGGCAGGATTATTAAAAGCAGGAGATTATATAAATGGAGAACTACTTGATGTTGCAGCAAATACAAGTAATTTAGATGCTGGTACATATAATCCAGAGACTGCCCAAGATACAGTAGTAGATGCAGGATTATATATAAATGTCTAATTATGGCAGTACAAATTCAAACTCGTAGATCGAGTACAGCGAATGATAGACCTTTTCCAATAAGATTAGGAGCTGGTGAATTAGCTTTAAATAATAATAATACAAGTCCAGGTTTATTTTTTGCAGATGATACGGCTTCTCCAAGTACAGGTTTAATTAAAGTAGGTCCTGTTCATATTGGAAGCACTACACCAAATAGTTCTCCTGCTGGATTTACATCCTCTAGTAAAGGAGAAACTTGGTTAGATACAGCCAGTACTCAGATATTTAAAGTTTATGATGGTTCAGCATTTCAGACTGTAAAAGCAGTGGCATCTGTCTCAGCTGGGCTTCCTACAAATCCTGTCAATGGTCAATTAGTTTGGGATACAAATAGTGGTGGTTCTTTGAAAATTTATTTATCTGCTAGTTCTGCATGGGTTGCCGTTGATTCTTAATTATTTACTTAATAAATGATCTAAAATTCTATCTAATTTACTATGAACACCTTGCATTTCTCTTAAAAAATCTTCTTTTAAAACATAATCGTGAAGAACTTCATTTTTTAATTTTTCTACATTTCTTTCTATTTTTTCAAATCTTCTATCTAATTTTTTATTAAAATTACCCAAAGCCCTAGTTATACCAGCAAAGGCTCCAATACTACCAGAAATGATTGCTGCAATAACTTGAGGTTCCATACCTTAATTATAATGGTAGGCACAGTTTAAAATAGATAATTATATGCAAATATTATGGCTACAGGTTACGAACCAAATATAGAAGGTGCTATAGCTGTCCTTAGAGA
>Ga0181415_1000182_pt1 | contig 17122 bp, 27 predicted proteins | sample 38SPOviralmetaG_FD_130140 | JGI IMG/M metagenome (GOLD analysis project Ga0181415, IMG submission 130140) | Marine viral communities from the oligotrophic San Pedro Time Series (SPOT) site, San Pedro Channel, CA, USA - 38 SPOT_SRF_2012-12-11 | ecosystem: Environmental > Aquatic > Marine > Strait...
AACCTACCCGCTTCGAGTAGTTCTTTGTTTCTTGCTTTAGCCGCGAGGCCTTTTTTCTTTTCATCTAAATCTCGTGTTCTTGATTCCCAAGTGTCAATACCCATATACCTAATACGTTTTTTAATCTTTATATCAAAACCCATATCGATATAACAATCGATAGTGTCACCATCTAAAACTTTTATTAATTCTGCTTCGTACTCCCGTACATTAAGTTTCTTACCCACATAATTTCTCCCATAGGATTAAATCCTTAGTTTAAGTTGACTTGCAACCGTAAACATCAAATCAGTTTTATCTGACCATACACAATCACCTATATTATTAAGTATAGTTTTTGCTTCCATAGATGTTATCTTACGATTATAAATATTACCTTCATATGAATAAGTACTTTTATCTGTAAATGCAATATTATTAATAACCTCTTTAATTTTTTTAAAGTTTAAAAAGTTTTCGTAATTTGCTTTTATCTTACTATTTGAATTATCAGCTAATACCAGGTATTTAGCGTAATCATGCCATAATCTTTTTTCCATTTGTTACTCCTAATTTAAAAATAGGCCGGGGGGAAAGGAAAAACCCCGACCTATTCGGTGAGAGATTTTTTAATTACTCGCTTGTATTAAATGATTTAATCGTCCCATCAAACGAGTTACGTCTTTACCCGCTTTCATACGACTATCAATAACTCTTTTATACGACTCAAGTACGTTCTTATCTAACTTACTGTTAGATACCTTAACTACTTTTTTATTTTTACTCATTATATTGTATCCTTGATTTTTAAGTTTATATTGTAACGTGTTCCATAATACTATCTATATCGTAAACTCTATGTTCAGTTTCGATATGTTGATTATAAGGTTGGTCCATCAAGATGAAACCTTCTTTCATTCCTCGACCTCTAACCCAATTCTCAAAGTTATTAGGTGAGTCATCTACGAGATAGTCAACATTAACCATCCATTTTTGCCAACCTTTTCTAAAGTATATAGTATCAAAATTTAATCCATGTTTACCTAACCAAGATAATGTATGATGTCTTGCATGAGGTTTCTGAGAAGTTACGCAAACAAAACTTATATCAGAGTTATCAAGTTCACGATAGTGACTAATAAGATTTTTCATCTGTCTAACGTTCTCTTCAAAGGCAGGCGACTCGCCCATAATCTCTTTTGTAAACTCATCCCAATATATCTTTTGTAATTCAGGTTTACTAGCTGTAAAGTTATCTGATAGTTTCCAATTATTTATACCTGTATAGTTTTCAGGTAAATAATGTGGATAGTGTTCTTTGAGAACTGATTCAAAACCTGTACAGAAGTCTCTCAAGACTCCATCAACATCTATTCCTATTGTTTTCATTATAAATCCTTAAATAATTTTTTCGGTTATTAAATTATTACCATCTATATCTCCTAATAGTATATTAGGATTTTGTTTTAATATATCTTGAGGCCAAAGTTTATAACTTATATGTCTATGTTCAGGTATCCAAATACCTTCTTTAATGTAAACTGAAGCTATAAACCATTCAGTATAATTGTTAGAAAAATGTACTAATATATGATTACCTATCTTCTCGTTACTTGAAGAAAAATAATTGTGTTTAGAAGTTTTTGTTTCCAAACTATATGGTTTATTAAATGTCTTATCTTGCGCCTCAGCTATTACATCCATAGGAGTGTTTTTATCAGGTGCAATAGCAATGATACCATATTCATCTAATAATAAAGTAGGAATTGCTTTTGTAATTAAATTATGAATAGCAGTTGACTTAAATGCTGCATCACTTTCTTTAAATGGTTGATAATCTTTGTTATTTCTAAAAGGTATAGTCATATCTAAAAATTTCATACTTTCACTTGTCAAGTTAGCTAAGTCAATAGCCATTTCTCTAGTAAAAAAATTAAGATGTTCCTCAACCTTAGGATTCATAATTTTCTTCTGAGCAGCCTTATGGTCATTGTCTTGTTTTCTTTTAATATCAAAAACAGAATAACCTTTTTTCAAATCATTTAACAATTCAGGTCTAGGTTTTACTTTCTCACCTTTTTTATTAGTGTAACCTTTTTCTACATTCTGTACATTTTTCCAAGATTTGTATCCTAATCCCCAAGATAAACCTACATCATTTATTTGAGCCATTGACGGGTAACCGATATTTCGTTCTTCATAGGACTTTATCCACATATTAACGTTATTATAAGCTGTATGTTTATTTACTGGCGTTCTTTTATTTCGTACTATAATACCTTGAATATGTTTAGGTTTATCCTTAACAACATCTTTATATTTATCTTTACTCCTTGATATTGGTATATGAGTTGTACCTTCGATTCCTATGAGAGCATCATATCTATGGTGACCACTTTCTATAATATCTTCATCATCATATAATTGAGGACACTCTAATAGACCTATTTTTGTGATTCCTCCCTCACCCTCTCTTAAATCTAAAATATGTTCCTTATCAGTAGCTAAGTCATTAGGATAAAGTTCAACATTTAATGGGTCAGGTTGTATGTCCCCAACAGGGAGCACTTCATCATATGCTCCCTTTACCTCATAAGGTTGTTTAGCTAAAATTGATTTCATCAATTTCTTATTCACTAAACACTCTCGTTATTAGCTTCAATTTCTTCTTCATTGAACAAGTCATCAGAAGAACCATCAGAGACATATTTCTGAACTAACTGTTTGATAAATGTTCTCTCCGAGTCAACACCACCATCATCAGAATACTGAGGATAAATAGTCACCTCAGCCGCTTCATCAAGACCAAAACCATCATAGAGTAATCCACTCAATTCAACTGAAGTTCTCGTTGAAATACCAGTACTAATTTTACCAGCATCAGACTTTGATTCAGTTCGTGTCAAGTGAGAAATCTCAGCAACAGCTTTCAATAACTCACCATCTACGTGAGGAAACATATATTGTAACAACCCGTGTTCCTCTTCATCATTAAGAACATCCATCTCAACGATAATGAATCTGTCCATCAAAGCCTTGTCCATAACTCTGGTCGAAGTATACTCATTACCAATGTTAGCTGTCGCTACAAAAGTAACACCCTCAGCAACACTAACTGTCTCAGCTCCATCAGCCTCATCTAACCTAAGATATCTTTGACCTGAATCAAGAACCGTCATAAGAATATTCCAAGCATCTGGATGAGCTCTTGATAACTCATCAAGAAGTATCACAGCATTTGGAGTCTGAATAGCTTTTACAAATAAAGAAGCTGAAAAGTAAGTACCCTTCTTCTTATCGAAGTGAGTATTACCAATCAAAGTAGACCTAGGGTCTTGTGTCGCTCCTAGATTGAAGTAAAAGTCAGGTCTATCGAGTGAATTAACTAACGACTTAGCAGCCATAGTCTTACCACAACCAGCAGGACCTGTCATTAGAATATTTTTACCACGAACAGCAGAACGAACTAAGTATTTCCACTTCAGTTCTTTCATAACTAAACCTCGAGGTTTTAACTTGTAAGAATCGTGTATGAAGTTAAGAACTTCAGCATGGTCAGAAGGTACTTCAATCGAAGATACATCAAACTGAGGAACTGAAGAAGCTTCAAATTCACTCATATCAACTTTCCACCAATACGGATTACCATTTGTTTTACTAATTCTACGTTCAAGAGCCATCCCTTTAAGATAAGCATTCTTACGAGTACCAGTACCTATTTCTGATGTCCATTTCTTACCATCAGAATCAAAAGCATTATATCGGTTACCCGACATCTCTATTTTTACAACTGTTTTAGTCATATTGTTATTTTTCCTTTTTTCAATTTGTAATTTTTCTCTCATTATTTATATCTAAATATACACATAAAACCACATATGTGTCAAGTCTTTTTTTAATTATTTTCACTTAATTATTCTCATTATATAAAGTGATAATGGTAATAAACCAGTTAATAATCCTAAAGAAACTACACTTTGTATTAGTTTACCTATGTTGTTTTTTAGATACATAATATCTTGCATTACTTCTGTAAGAACTTTTTGTTCATTGTTTTAGAAACTGACATAACAGAAGTCACATCAACAAACTCAGCATCCTTACCATACATTGTTTTGAAATGTCCCATAGTTTCATTTCCCTCGTAACCATCACCGATGAAGTAACTCAATACCTTGATACCTCTTGTTCTCATCTCATTAACCATCTTCTTAGTGTGACGAATAGCGTCATCATAATAGTAACTAATGTCATTATTACTAAACATAGGCATCCCATCTGAAAAGTTTAAGAAGTAAGAATCCCTATCTTTAGTCGTAGGAACAATCTCATCCATAATCGCTTCAAAACATAATCCTTCAGGAGTAGTACCAGCAATTTTAATGTGACTAAACATATTTTTTACTTTAGTAAACTTGTCAACCCTTGAATCATAAGCAATCAAGATAAGTGGAACATCACTTGTACGTCTACTTCTGTAACCACTAACACAATGAGTACTTCTGATTGAAACAACCACATCAACGTTTTGAATCATTGAAGCAGCTTTACAAATAGCAACAACTGAAGTCATTGTGTTATCCCATTTTGAACCACTCATACTACCAGAAGCGTCAACCGAAATGTGAAGTATCGCATCTGAATAACTCTCAGTAAAAGTAGTATTGAAAACTCTCTCGTTTCCGAACCCAAGTTCAGCAATCAACCTCTTGTCAATTCTACCACTATCAAGTCTTGTCCACTTAGTATCTCTTGACTCACCACGAACCTGAAGTTTTCTACCAAGTCTAGTACCAAGTGAAATACCCTTCTCAACAAAACCAGTCACATCATCACCATTACCATATCTTCCATATTTGTAAGGTGAAAGAATACTCAACCCACTATCGTAATTTTTAGTGCTCTCAATCAAAGCCTTAGTAAGTTTTCTAACAACCAAACACTTAATAGTTTTTTTATCCCAACCAACATCCTTACCAACGTTCTCATATGTCATACCAGAAGAATCAATAGTCCGTAATTCTTGAGATTCTTTTTTAGAAACTTTCTTTTTTTGAATATTACCACTCAGAAACTTTTCCTGTTTCCTGATAGCGTTCTCTAATTGTTTTTTCTGATTATCAGTAAGTTGAATATCACTACCATTCGAATGACCTTGTTTTACATCACCCTCTGACATCGCATCTTTTAGTCTTTCAAACTCTTCATCAGAAAGTGTCTTTGAATCACCACCACCCTCAGAAGATTCACCACTACCATTAGATTCATCATTAGGTTTTGTAGATTTATTACCTTCCTCATCAGTTTCTTCAATACCATCTTTTAAGTTATCAAGTATAGTACTGTAAATATTGAGAGCTACATTGAAAGCTATTTCAGTATTTCCCAAGACACCAATATTCTTGATATCTAAGTCATCCCAAATCTGTCTAAGACCATTAAGAGCATCTAAGTTAGTATTCTTATTAGTAAGATTAATAATCCTAAACATATAAGATTCCATATTCTCTTCTGTATACTCATCAGATAAAAGAGCTTTATCAACAATCTTTGAGTAGAAATACTTCTCATACATTGAATGATAATAACCTTTGTAACCAGGTGAAGTAGTGAAGACGAAATTATCAATACGTCTATCTTCAACATAGTTAAGTAAATTTTTAACGTGACCTAAAACTTCTGTATGACCATAACCTTTTTTAGAACCTTTATCAAAGTATTCTTGAGGAATATTCATTTCAAGATTTCTTAGAAACTCGAAATCAGAAAGTTTAATGTGAGAACCCTCGTGAAGAGCTAAACCAACTGAAGGGTCAAATAATTTATCATCCATCTTAGCACCGATAGTAACTGTTTTACCATCAGTATAAGATTGGTCATTACTATTGAAAGTAACTTTGATATCTGATTCACCAGTTACGATAGTAACAAAGTTTGATATCGCTCTCCTATAACCAGCAAGAGCAACTAAATCAGTTTTAGGTTTTGAATCTTCTTTAACTTCATCATCGAATATAGAAGTATTACGACTATCCCAATCATTATCCATCCAAAAAGAAGAGTAATTATTAGTCTTACTAGCCGTGTACTTATCACGAAGTTTCATAGGATTAAAGTGTTTAAAAACCTTATCTTTCATATTTTTTCCCTTTTTCATATACTTGAATATAAGGAATAATTCCAATATAAGTCAAGTAAAATCGGCAAAATAATCCCGTTTTTTTAGATATATTCAATAATGTATGTTCCTCTGAAGGATGGTATATAAATTGTGTTTTGTATTACTTTTTTATTACGTTTAACGAACTCATCTACAACTTGTTTTGTAGTTGGTACAAAGTCATAATCATCAATTACGACTACGCTACATCTATTTATTGTCAGGTTTAAATCGTGTGACTTTTCAGTAGCTGGATGTGCACCATCTATATGTATCATATCATAGTAATTTTTTAAATATTTTAAGTGTTGTGTGTCTTTTAACATAATATTTAATTCTATATGATTGTCCTCACCGAAGTTATCTACAATCAACTCGTGTAGTTTATAATATGCTATTTTATTAGAACTCCAATTCTCATATTCTATTTCTGAAGTTATATTTATAGAATTAGGACTATCTAAACTGTTATCATCTCCTTTGAGAGCATATGTATTTCTACTATACCAATCTATATCATAGCCATCTAATCTTTCAATACTATCTTTTGCACCTAACATTAATGCTCCTACACTATAACCAAATAGTACACCTATTTCTAAAATTGTTTTTGGTTTATAGTACTTACCTAATGCATAATATACTTCATAACAATTACCACTTTCTAAATAATCTTCTTCAAATGTTTGTTTTAGAAACCAAGACTTAGGTATAACATCAAATATAGAATCTATTTTATGTTTTAATATATCAGTCAATTTTCATAGCCCACTTTCGTGTTCGTTTAGGTATAATCTCTAAACTATTTATTTCATCTAACATTTTTGATTTACTACCAAGAGATATCTCGTCATTATTAAATAGTTTGTTTAACCACGAAACTGTTTGTTGATAACCATTATCTTTATAATGTATTATAGTCTTATTATATAATGTATTTTCATTCATATGTACTAATGTACATACTTCTTTTATAACCTTACGTTCAGGTTTAGGGTTATACAAATTATGATAGTATTGTTCTAACCACTTATCCCAATCACCTGATGATTTACCCACACGAGCTTTACCAGTACCTCGTCTATCTAAACGTTTTAAATTATTTGATGTTGTTTTACTTACAGGTTGAACATAACCACCTGTCTTATGTGGATATACTGTATGAGCAGAATATGGTTCTACTTCACTACAATCTAAACACTCTGTATAACCAAGATGAGCTCGTTGATTACCTAACTTAACATCACATTTTTTACATTTATTCATATACTGAATATACAAAAGAATTTATATATAAGTCAAGTCTTTTTTTTATTATCATCAACTGGACTTTAAAGTATGTATATCTTCTATCTTATATATATCACCTTCTGTTGAGGTGAATACTTCTGGTAGATTATCACGTTGTCCTCTTGGTATCTTACCATGAGAAGTCATACTAACACCTTCCATCTCTGTTGGAAGGCCTTCTAAATCACACGTATCCCATTGTATCCATTCGTCTGTATCATCCACTTGAACCAATGGTTTACTGTAATTCATATCGTTTAATTGTAATAATAAAAACTTCATTGTTTCATCTGTTCCATTAGGTAGTCGTGTTTAATAACGTGAGGTGGAGCACCCAAGCTCTCACAATACTTATTCCACGAACCGTTCTTAATCCGTTCATCCATAATCTCAAGTATCTCGTCCCAAGTCATTCTACATATCTGGTCTTTATACCAACCAAGAGGGTCATAAGTTCCCCTCTTTTTATACGGATTATTACTCATTATTATCTCCATTTCCATTTATTTACTTCTGATTTATAATCAAATTCTTTTTCATCAAAACCAGATGTGTTATAACCAAAAACTAAATTATGTCGTATTTCATTATCTTCAGTAATACCACTCAAGTCTGGTGAATGAAAGTTGGTACCACGATATATAGATACTGAATTAAAATTGCCTGGTACTGTATGATGTTTCAACCAATTTTTTGTTTCAGATACGTTTATCCACTGTTTACTTACAAAAGAATCCTTTTCTCGTTCTATCATATAGTTTTCCAAATGATTACTAAAAGACTGACCAAACTTTGTAAACCCTGCCATACTAGATACTATTAAACTATCATTATACTTCATCTTATATAAATTAGTACCTACTGCATTATCTGTTAAAAATAAATTACAAGCTAATGTAAATGCATCTGTATGTGGTTCAAAATTTCTATTCTTAACTTTTACATTCTTATATGCTAAATTACTATAAGTATCCCAACTACTATCTAAATAAATTAAACGTTCTTGTTCAGATTCAAACTCACCATAAAAATCGTCAAATGTTTTTGGTACAATCATTTGTTTAGTGAGTAAATTAAATAGATACTCTTTGATATTAAAAAAAGTAAATTGTGGAAAGGATAATTGTTCAGCCGGATGATGTGATGGATTAAGTTTATCATCTCGTTCTACGTGAACAAAATTATTCAGTATAAATTCATTTACTTCTTCAGGGTTAACTAAAAAGTCTTCTATAGTCCAGTATTCAAAGTCATCGAATAAATGATGTGTATGTTTACAACTTTTATTTATTTCGAATATACGATTATATTCTTTTAAATTAATTTTATTTATATCTTTTAAAAAATACTTCTTCATTTTTTTGTATGTGCTCGATACTTATCTACGATTGTTTAAAGTAAGTAGAAAGAGAATAATATAGCGGCGTCAATTCATCTCAGGTTTTACTTCATAATTATCTAATGTTCTAAACGTCAATATAACTTGTTCATCTTCCCATACTTCATAATGTTCTAGTAAACAATTATCAGTAGTCATCTTCTTTATAACTTTATCTTGTTGTTCTTCTTGATTACATATAATATAAATCAAATCACCATCTGTTTTAACCATTATCTGGTTATCTGGTCTATTATATATAGCGTTATCTTTCATCAATTTCCCATCTTATATTTCACGTAACTTACTATCTCTTCTGATACTTTTATCTCAGTATACTTTTCCATACCGAAGAATCCAGGTGAAGAGTTTACTTCACATATTTTATAACCACCATTATCATATAACAAATCAACACCACCTATATCCAACCCTAATAGTTTTGTAGATTCTAATGCTAAATATTCCATCTGTTCATCTATATCTACTGGTTTGGCTTCTCCACCACGAGTTATGTTTGCTCTAAAATCTCCATCTATAGATTCTCGTTTCATAGCTCCAATAACCTTACCACCAACAACTATAATTCTAACATCTTTACCATATGAATCACTAACAAATTCTTGTAGTATGATATTAAATCTATCATTGATTTGTTCCATCATATCCATTAATTGTGAAAAGTTTTTTTTATTTTCTGCTAAATAAACACCCTTACCATGAGTACCACTCAACGATTTAACTACAATAGGAAAACCAATTCTCTTCTCTACATAATCTACATCGACTGGACTCCTAACTAACATAGTTTTTGGATGCGGAACATTATTCTGTGCTAATATTTGCATCGTATATAGTTTATCCTTTACAGTATCAATTGCATCACTACCATTAATAAACAATACACCCATTCTTTCTAAATGTCTGAATACAGCTTTCTGATAATATGTTGTAGAAGAACCTACTCTTGGAATAGCAAAATCAGGTATTGATGTATATTCATTCTCAACTAATACAGATTTTCTATCTTCACGTGATATATAAATATCTACGTGATTGGGGTGAACCATATGACAGTCTATACCATCATTGGTAAAACATTCTATCAATCTTCGAGTTTCGTATGAAGGGTCTGATTGTGTTGAGAATATCCAACCCTTCACTTAAATTTCCTTATAGTTTCGTGTTCCCAATTAAACCAATCCAAAACATCGTCTTGACTTTTATATACTTTTAGTAAGTTACGTTTCTTTTCTATCATCATATCATCTAATTTTTCACCTCTACTAAAACACCATAACTTTTCAGGTCGTAGATGTGATAACACATCGTGACATGCTCTATGTCGTGGATGACCATACTCACCATTGGTGTTATGTGTTACAATCTTTTTATAATCTCTTTCCCTTAATACTCTAAGTAATTCATATATGAGTTTCTCTCTAAAATAATCTTCTCTACCTTTATATCCAGTCCAATGTTCGTATTCGTGAATACCTATAAACCTCATACTATCTAAGAACTCTCTTCTTCTTATATCATTCTGATACTCATCTAATACAACAACCTTATATTCATCAGGGTGAGATAACAACTCAGCCCCACCAAACAAAGCTTCATCATCAGGATGAGCAACAATCATTATTTTATCAATCACAGTATAACACCTCTACATTTTTATGTTCGTTTAGGAAAGAAGCAGGTATATCAGATAATACTTCTCCCTTACAAGTTTTTTCTAATATATCTCTTTTATGTTTTCCGTTAGCCATCAAATATATTTTTCTAGCATTCATAATACTTGACATCCCCATTGTGAAGGCTTGTGTGGGAACAGGTTCGAGTGGGTCAAAGAATCTACTATTATCGTTTATCGTGTTTTCAGTTAAGTCGACTATCCTTGTGCTCGAATGACGATTAGAACCAGGTTCATTAAATGCTATATGTCCGTTTGTTCCTATACCAAGTATCTGAATATCTATACCACCAGTATTCTTAATCATAGTATCATATTTATGTAGATTACTTTGATTGGGAAAATGATTTTTTTGAAAGTTATGATATTGAAAGAGATGTTTTCTCATAAAGTAATGATATGATTGACGATGGTTGTGATTGAGACCTCTATATTCGTCAAGATTAAAAGTAATAGTGTTATCGAAATGAGTGTTACGCATTTTAGAAAGTAATTCGTAAACACCTATAGGAGTTGAACCTGTGGCTAATCCTAAGACTGGATTACTATACCTTTTAACACAATCTCGTATGTTAGAGGCTACAAGTTGACACATTTCTCTATATGAGTTTAGATTACATATCTTCATTCTATAACATTACTTATCTGTATTAAAATAATTGCTGCTGCTAGTAGTAACGAGATTACAGTTTTAAGAGTGGGTATCTCATCTAATATCAACCAAGACATTACACCAAATACTAAAGTACCTAGACCGAATCCAGTCAATCTATAACCCCAAGTATAACCAAAATGTTCATATGACCATCTAGTAGCATACCAAAAAGATAACCCTAAAGGTGCACCCATTGCTAATATCAAAATCTTAGAACTTAACCAAGCAGGAGCTCCTTTTATGAACTGACCATTCATTTGTATCCACACAAATATATTAATTACAACGGTCGCTATTAAAGACATTGCTAGTTTAGACATCTATAGTATCTTAGTTAGTACCTGTTGTTTTGAAACTGCACCCATAATTCTATCAACCTCTACACCGTTCTCTTCTATAACCACAGTAGGTACAGAACGAACATTGTATTGTTGTGCTAAATCCTGTGATTGGTCTACGTCAATAAATTGTACAGAGTGACCTTCACCTGACACTTCATTCATAACTGGTTTAAAAACTTTACATGGTCCACACCAAGTTGCTGAAAAGTATTTCATTGTTTTCATTTATCTATTCTCCTTGTAATATTTGTATTCGGTAAAAGATTTCCATGTTCATCAAATGGATATCTGAACTTACCATTGTTTTCTTCCATATCTTCCGCTCTCCATAAACTTATTATGGTTTCTTCTAATCTTTCTAATCGTTTATTTTGTTCGTGTAATAAAGTAATTAATTTTTTTTGAGTTAATTTATCCATAATTATTCCCTATACTATACAGTCCTTTATTTCTTTCATAATCAATCGTTTCATTTTAGCATCTTCAAACATCTTGTAACGTTTTAACAATGGTATATTAGTATACCACGATGATGAACTAGCAGTTGCTCTTGAATACCTGGTTAGAGAATCATTCATTTGAAATCTAACTAACTCAACATCATTTGGTGTTTCAAAACTAACATATCCAGCAATCTCATCTGCTAATATCTTAAATTCATTATTATTTGGCCACAAGTTATACTCTAATGAAATTGACCTGAACCACTTACCTACATCAAACTGTCCAGGTACTATAGAAGCGTATTTCATATGTGGTGAATTAGTAAACCAAGGTGATGTTAAGTTCATATTCAAACTAGCATCTTCTGTAAAGAATATCCATTTTAGTCCATATACGAACATTTCAGAACCTGATAAATTAGCTTGATGTACTAAGTCACATTGTAACCTATTTTTACTATAAAATTTCAATCGAGCATTATCCAACTCAGGTGTTGTTCCTGGTAGTAGTTCTTTATTGTAATCTGGTGGGTCAAGTCGAAGGTGCGTCTCTAATGGATTCCGTAACAAGAAAGTATTCTTAGTTATATTAGATATAGCTGGACATCTAAACATATTATGATTAGATGCTATATTAGGTCTCTTTGCAGAGAAATCGTATTTAACACCAGGTACTCGTTGTGTTCTATCATCTAACATAACAGAAAATAGATTTTCAGGTTCTGAGTATAACATATTCCAATCTATAGGGTCTTCTATCAAGTCCCATACTGGAGCCCAATACACAATAGTCTTATCGTTTTTTCTCATTAAATTTCTTCCCCATATAAACTATACTTCTTAACTGGTTGTGGTTTATCTACACCATCTTCAATATAGACTTCACCTTTCTTAGCATCAACAAAGAATTTAGTGGCCTTATGTACTACGTATATTTGATTTAAACAATCAGTAAGACTACCAAATACTATATCTTCGTTTCCACTATCTTTAATTAGAGCCCATCTATCTCCAGGTGGTACTCTACTTGCTACTAATTCTTTCATTTAATCTCTCCAAAATGTATTACTTGGTAGTTTAACTATATGATAGTTAAGACGACTACCATCTTTTTGTTTGATTGATATGAGAGGTGTATAACCATCATCTCTATGTAATTCATATTCTATAATCTTCTTTTTAATCAACTCCCTCTCATCTTCAGATATAAACTCCATATCCCAAAAGATATCTAACTCACTCCAACAACCTAACTCTGTACTCTGTACAACTCTGTATCCTATTATATTTGGTAACGTGTGATTATAAGTTTGTGATACTATGACTCCCACACTACATAGTAGTATTAACAGTTTTTTCATTTTTGTCCTCTTTAATTGTGTTTCCAAACCTATCCCATTTCTGATATTCGGTTGTGTCGAATAATTCTAATTGGTTTTGATTATCATATAAGATACCATACCAATCTTGCCAACCACGATTATAGAAATCTCTTAATATTAAATCACCTATATTTTCAAACGGGTCATCTATTTCCATCCTAATAGGTAACTTCGTGTGTCTTATATTCATTCTACTTTCTCCCATTTATCATTTGAATCTAATTTAAATGCTCCTATAAATATCCACTCATTATATTGAGGTTCTATTAAAGATAAGAATAAATCTTGGTTACCTTCACTTCGTTGATATAAATAGTATGTTTCACCTTTGACTGGTTCCCATTTGAATTCAGATTCGTAAACTAATTTATTCCATTCATATGATTCAATCAGTTTTCTATACTCTTCTTTGATTTCATTATATCTTGTTTCAAAGTAATGATTAGTCTTTACAACCTTTTCACTCTTCCAAGTAGCAACATCATCTGGTTTGATTGCTGGTGCTCCTACGTTAGAAGCATATGGTAATAATCCTGGATTGTCAGCTACATTATCTGGTTTATCTTTACTCATTTATTTATGATTCCACAACTCTTTATATCTTAACAAGGCTTTTTCTTTAGCTTTAGCCTCAATCATAATATCCACTTTATTACTATAAGTATCAATAAAGTCGTAGACATAATCAGAATGTGCTTGAGGTTTGAGTTTAGGGTCTTCTTTTTCTATCTGTCGCGACTCTGAATAATGTACGACTGGTTTGACATCTTTCGGCCAAGTTGATATAGCTAATTCTAAAGCCTCTTGTTCTGACATACCACCATCACAGAACCTATGATGATGATAATCAAACACGATAGGTATACCAATCCTTTTATGAACACCTTCATATAAGTCTTTAACTGAATACATACTTGCTTTGTCATCATTCTCTACAGTCAATCTTGTTTTAACCGAATCTGGTAGTCTATCGAATGACTTACAAAATCTATCCATAGCTGAAGTCTTGTCTCCGTAAGCTCCACCCAAGTGAATGTTAATCTTAGCATAAGGACTACGAGGTAAATTCAACCAATCAAACACAGTACCGTGTATAGATAAATCGATAACACTACGGTCTACAACTCGAGGTGTAGGTGAACACAACACGTTGAACTGGCCGGGGTGGGAGGTGAGGCGATGAGAGTGCGCTCGCGCATAAGCGCCAGCGCGCGCTAGAACTTGTTTGATTTCTTTTATATCTTTCATACTGTTCATATCAAACTCTGAAGCCCAAGGACAGATATCGGATGATAATCGAAAGAACTTGATACCGTGACGTTCATTCCAATATAATAATTTTTCTAAGTCTAGGGCGTTCTTTAGTGTTAGTTCTGAAATATAGTCTACGCCCTTATCATCGAACGTACGTCTAATACAACTACGATTCATTGTTACGCGTTTACCTTTTCCTAATTTGGATAGTTCCGAATGCTGGCATGCATATCCTATGTTCATTAAGCTACTCCTGGTTCTTTTGTTATTAATAATGTTCTATAGAAAATCTTTTCTGCTTGTTTACATATTACATCAAAATCTTGAGAGGTCATAATCTCCCGTTTACCATTTAAACTCTGTATGTTGTAATGGTCCATGATTAAATCTATTATGATGGTATCTATGCCTTTATACAAATTGCCACCAACCCGTAATGATTAACTTTTCTTTATCGGTTACCCTACCCCTGTGAGTGTAGGTCCAATCAGATGGCCATATAACGGTATAACCTTTCTTAGCAGGGACGTATTTCTTTTGATGGAACCATTCAGTACCGCCATCCTGTACATCATTGAGATACGTCATAAAAACTAAATGTCTATACACACACCAGGTATCTGAACCAATACGTTCCGTGTGCCAAACTTTGTACCCGCCATTAGGAGGATACCATTGTATTTGCATGGGTTGAATCAAACCAAAGTTACCAGTGTCGGAAAAGGCAAACTTGTTGTGATATCTGTGTAGAATCAGTTTAAGAGCCTCTCTGTAGGCTTCTATTTCGGGTGTTACGATTTGAGATGGTACGGGCACATCAATACTTTCTTTGTATGATGAATCTATGTCGCTCTTGCTTTTATCAAGCTGACCCGTTCGACCTTCGTGACGTATGAGGTAATCCTGTGAATTAAAGTAATCGATAACGCCATCACATATACTCTCATCAATGAAATCTCCGTATATGAAGTCCGTAGAGGGAGGACCTAATTTACCAAGCTGTTTCTTAATCATTACTTATTATCCCGTAAAGGCCCATAATGAAACAAAACACAACAACAAACACTAATAATATCTTGATGTATGGCATTAACGTCTACCCCAATCCGAACGTTTAATAATCCGTTTTAAATGTGATTTATATAGAATAAGCATAATATAAAATTTAATCCTGTGTAACACGGTATATATAAATAGTATAAATAAATCCCATAATGTAAAAAATTGCTGCCGCTTTTTGCCACCCATCTAGGATATACCCTCATGGAAGTCGTCAGCAAAATGCTTACGCACGGTTTGATTAAATAACAAGCTCATAATCAAAAGATGTAGGTCATGCATAGCCCCTTTAAATGTATGGGGATGGTCCAATCCCATTTCAATCAGTTGAAGTTGATTGATTAATTTCTTTTTGTTCATAATGTATTAAGCCTTTCTGTGTGTGTCACACGTGATACTAATGTTTATTAAATCCCATAGTCGTAAAAGCTGACCTCGATATGGAAACCAGTCTGAGCTCTGTCATATTGTCAGATGTTTTCCCGTTCACGATGAATTACCCTACGTACCTACGCTAGCCCAAATATTACCCCCATCTTGCTGTATTGGGTCCTGCTGCCATATATGTCCTGCAGTATTAGCTGCAACGTCTCATCGTCTGATTCCAGATACAATGTGCCGCTTTTGATGTCCTGTAGTATGTAGTCCCATAGCTGTGCGTCCAATGTGTCGTGTTGTTTATTGAGCATTATTTTTTTTATCTCACGGAGTTATTTGAGCGTCCAGGATTCAAACCCGGTCCTTATATCTTCACTACTCATAGTTAATATACAACGCATTCCTATCGTTGTCAAGTCTTTTTTTTAAATTTTTTGAGTGATTGTATTATTTCACGACCCAGGTCAGCGATAAACGTTTAGAGAGCCGCTAAGCTCCTTTCACCTCGTTATTATAGGCCTGACGGGTTATATGATGTTGAACTCGAATCTCAACCTACAATGCCGGAGGGGGCTATTCTGTTCGTAAGTCGTCACCTACCATCACAGGGAGTTACCCATTGTTATTTCTGTTTCGACCAATCACTCAAATTTTCAAATAACTGAGAGTTCCAAATCGGTAGTCACTCTCAACCCACCACTTCGATATCAAGGACTCGAAGCCCGTCCTATTTAATCTTTTTACCCTTTAATTCATATATGAATATACAACACAAGCCCCATATGAGTCAAGGGAAATCGGCAATTAAATGCCGTTTTATTATACCGTACGGGCCTTGTATGGGCTGACGGGCCCCGCTACTGAAAAAAACACTTGACGCCTATTGTATTGCGTCGTATATTGTGGTAACTTGTATAAATTACGCTTTTACGGGCATTACAGCATGTATTCCTGCAATATAATATACAACATAATAATGTAAAAGTCAAGAGAAAAAGCTTATGTATTTAAGGGCACTGCGTGGGCACTGCGCGTTGTATATCCAGTACGTTATAATGGTACAATATAGGGGTAGCCAGTACAGGATTGAGTACGCTAGTCTGTCAA
>Ga0181415_1000188_pt1 | contig 16953 bp, 20 predicted proteins | sample 38SPOviralmetaG_FD_130140 | JGI IMG/M metagenome (GOLD analysis project Ga0181415, IMG submission 130140) | Marine viral communities from the oligotrophic San Pedro Time Series (SPOT) site, San Pedro Channel, CA, USA - 38 SPOT_SRF_2012-12-11 | ecosystem: Environmental > Aquatic > Marine > Strait...
CATCATTATTTTTATGTTTAAATAAAATACGATAATATCTTTCTGGTTGTAAACCATTCATATATAATTTAAAATACATCCCTTTATCATCAGCACTCATTTTTGTAAAATCATCATCAAAAGTAACAACTTCTTCTTCAGTGTAAGCATCTCTTACACTATAAAAAGATGATGTTGTAAAATATCCTACGTTTAAATAATTTGATGTTGTTGAGAATGTTCTATTTGGATATTTATCTCTAACATGAATTCTAAGAAGAGCTTCATCATTTTGATTAAATTCTTGTTTATTTTTATATAAAGTTACATTTAAACTTCCACTTTTTTTAGATGTAGATTGTTTAGTATGTACACTATCATCCCATTTAAAACATAATTTTGGGGGATAAATTGTATGAGTGTCAACTGAAAAATATTGCATTTCACCAAAACTACTTGATGTATTTTCTTCTACTGAATCTGGATGTTTTATAATAAATCCATTATTATCTACACCTGTTGGGTAAGTATCTCCTGCAAATAAACTTGCTGAATGTTTTTGAACTAAACAAGTTACATCTAAATCTATATCTAAACTTGCATTATTTAAAAATTGCTGAGTTGCAGTAAAACAACTACCAGTATACCATTCTCCCCCTCCTTTTTCTAATCCACTTCCTGTTCCAACAGATCCTGTTGATCCAGGTGCAAAACTTGCTGTTCTCCATTGTGTTTGAGTTGTATTATTATCTCTATAAATCCAAGTTGCTCCATTTGAACTTGTAGGTAAATTTGAATATCTACCTGATCCTTCATGCCATGATTGAGAAACAAGAAAAGTTTGTATATTAAGTATAGATGTTATATTTTTTTGTTCTGTTGCAAATAGTTGAAGTTTTGTTTTTGTTACTCCATCATTAAATTTAGAAGAACCAATTATATCTGAAATTACTGATTTAATTTCTTCATTTTTAAACTTAATAAGAATTCTTGAAGGATAATGTAATTGATTAGTACTTCCTCTTTCTTGTACAAGTTCTAAAATTTCATCTCCCCCTGTATTCATTGAAGTTCTATCAGGGTGACTATATAATGTTGTGTCTATTTCTGGAAATATTGAGTAGTATGCCATTTTTAATAAATTATTACTCGACCTTTAATGTCCGAGTTTGGATATTTTAATTCGAAAATACTTGGATCTAATGAAGGGTATATTACTCCTTTTTTAGTAGCTCCAACAAAATCATATTTATATTGTGAATAACCAAATGATACTCCATTTTTGTTTTTAAGAGTTACTTTTTCTACTGTTTGTACTCCTTTTACTCCTCCTATTAAATTTTCTATTTCAGATATAATAATAGGTTGATTTACTTGCCATTTATCTATATCAAAATGATCTTTTAATTCATTAATACAATTTAAAATTACTTCATTATTATTATAACTTTTAAAAGCTGTTATTTCAAAATCTAAAGAAAAATTAATTACAAATGCATTTTTTATATTAATAGCATCTGTTAGCATTCTAAATTGTTCTAAATAAGTTGCTAAATTAGTTTTTGTTGCTGTATTTAATGTTGTTAATTTTTTATTAGAATCATATCCTAAAGTATATAAATTTAAAGCTAATGGATTAGGAATACGATTAGGTTCAGTTGTTAAAGGAGATATTTGATCATCTTGTGTTATATAAGCTTTAGATATTCTCCCTAATTGTGAAGGCATAGATAAAGTTCTAATTAAATAATCTTCTTTTGTTACTGTTCTTTGTTGTGCTGCAAAATTAGCCATTGCATTTTGTCTTATTTCTTCTATAGTTTCTCCTGCTCCTCCTCCTCTTGCAGCTTCTGTATTATTAACTGCTACTGAACTATTTACAAAATTAAGCATTCCTGTATTTAAATTAACTCTATTTGATGATTTTATAGTTTCTATTTCTGTTATAGTATTTGCATTAACATTAGCTTCTAATCCTCCTCCTACAATATAAGTAATTGTTAATGTTGTATTTGCTGGTGTTTCTCCATAAGCTTTAGTATACAAAAAGTTTGAAGGATCATATGCTACATCTAATTTACTTCTTCCATCATTAATTCCTAATCCTATATTATTTGGATCTGGTACTATACATGAATCTGAATTAACAGTTGATCCTGGTCCAAATTGAATTTCTAATGTATTATCTAATTTAAAACGAGTTACAAATCTTTTAGGTACTTTTTTTATTTTTAATAAGTAAGGTGTTTGTTGATTATATGCATGTAAATCAGGATCATTAGCTGCATTATTTTTTAATTGTTCAAATGTAGTATCTTGAGCTAAATAAGGTACTTCTGTCCAATCATTTCCATCTGAATCTACTATTGTTTCAATTGATATTATATTTTTATCAAATAAAGTTAGTGTTTTAAATTGTTCAACATCATTAATAACAAACGTTTGTGTTTTTTTAGTTCCTGATACTGATTTTATATTCTTTTTTAATAAATAATATTCTGGATTACTAGATGTATCATATTGATATATATTAACTATTGTAGGATCAAAAGAAGAAGAAAAACCAAATCTTACATCATCTGTTGTATAAAAAGTAGCCCCTTCAGTTGAATTAAAAGTAGATCCTGCTTCTATATCTAAAGTATAACTGTAATCTGGTAAATATTCTCCTCCTATGTTTATAGAAGGAACTAATTGAAACATTTCTAAATTAACAGAAGCAGCTGATGTTACTTTAGGTTTATACCCTAAAGCATAAGCTAAATTATATAAATTTTCCTTTTCTTGTGCTAATAATAAAAAACATTCTCTTAATTGTGTGTCAGTATAAAAAGATAATACATCTCCTACATAAGCTGCCATTTCTAAGAACATCATTCCTGGATTACCTTCACTAAAATCATTGAAATTATTAGGAAAATATATTTCCGCAAATTCCATTAATTTATCTTTATAAGAATTATAATCTTTACTTAAATATTTTACATCCTTAGTTTGTGTTTTATTTGATATTTTATTATAAGCCATTATTGATTAAAATTAAGTTGTATTGCATCTGTAGTATTATCTGAATTAATACTATATATTATTTTTATAAATAATAAATGTTCATCATCTAAAAAATCAACTATTGTGTCCATTAATGATATTTCAGGTATATAAATATTTATTTGTTCATTTATTAATGTGTTTAAAGAATCTATATCTACATTTTGTTCAAAAAGATAATGTTTTAATCCTACTCCAAAATTTGGTTCATTTATTCTTTCACCTGGTTGAGTTAATAAAAGATTTATTAAATTAGCTTTTACTTGTTCTTTTAAAGTTTGAGTTCCTTTAAACATATTAACCTCATCTAAAGGAAAAGCAACCCCAATACTAACATTTTTGTTAATATCTAATGGACTTATTCTTCTTGTAGAATTTACTATTGGCATTTATTATCTTTCTTTTTTCTTATTTATTGCTTTCATTAAATCACTATAGTCTCTAGTTACTACATTTGCTACTGATTCAGGCATACCTGTTGTATCCATAGACATTGGAGCTCCTGATGCAAATGGTTGTGCCATACTTACTGGTGAATTTCCTGAATCTAAATTTGTGTCTCCTTGTGCTGTTTCATTTAATAAATCATTTAAATTATTATTAGATGTAAAATTATGATTTTTTATTGGTTTATTAGGTATAGGATTTGATCCCATAATTTTTTCTCTTAATACATTTTTTGATGTTTTAGGTATTGAATTATTAGGTACTTCTACTATTCTTTCCTTATGTTCTACAATAGTTGGTTTTAATTCATCACGTAAATCTTCTTTAAGTGTTTTAATTTCTCTACGCAACGCATAATCGATTTCTTCTCTAACTACTTTTCTGATTAGATTTTCGAATGTTTTTGCTTTCATGTTTGTTTATGTTTGTTAATAAATATAAAAATTTTTAAGGTAATGGTACAGTTTTTACTTCATAACTTGTTTGAAGATCATCTTCTGTTCTTATTAGCCTTTCTATTATTTTTGTTTTTCCATTTTCTTTAAGATCTTCTAAAAGATCATTATATAAAGTTGTCATTTTATCTCTTATATTTTTTGTATTTGTATCTGTTAAAGTTCCTGCTGCTGCTTTATCTATTGCTGCTTGTATTTGTTCATCTAATAAATTTGGATTTATAGTGCCTGCTCCACTTCCATCTCCACTTCCATTATTACTTATAGGAGATTGATCTGCTACATTACATTTTTTAATATAATTTCTAAATAAAAATATAATAAAATCTTTTAATTTTTGTATTACTGCTATTAAACTTTTAATGGCCATCATAACAATTTCCATAATACTAAATAATTTTTCTATTGCTTTTAATACTAAAGGTAAAGCTGCTACTATTGTTAAGGCTAATTTTGCATATTCTTTTACTTTTCCTAAAATTAATCTTTTTTTCTCCCCCATAAAATCAATTAATTTTCCACTAGCTGCAAGACCTGAAGATATTGCTAGTGCTACTTCACATGCTATTACTACTATTAATAAAGCTGGTACTAAAACATCTTTTATTATTTCTAATATTTTTTCTATTTTAGGTATTATTTTATCCCTTATTTTTTTTAGTTTTTTATCTATATTTTTTACTTTTGCTAATCCTTTTTCTGGAATTTTTTTAAGATTATCTAAAAGTTTAATAAGTTTATCATATATTTTTGTCATTTTATCTTGAGCTTTTCTTTCACAAGAACTAGATATAAGTTTTTCTTTAAGTTCATCTTTACTAGGTAATTTTTCTTTTACTTTTTGAACTTGTTTTGTACCTTGTTTTCTTAAATCTTTTTTAGCTGTATAAAGTTGTTTATCTATTTGACTATTTATTAGATTTCTTATTGTTGTTGCTGACATTTTATGCTATTTTTGTTATTTCACTTTTAAAACTTATAATATTATCTTTTAAATCTTGTATTTGTTGTTTTCTTAAAGACAACATACCTTGATTTGCAGGATTAGGTCCTGTTGGGGCTCCTGGAGCTGTTGTTATATATGCTACTTTTGTTACTAAATCATCTATTAATCCTTCAAGTGTTTCTAATAAATCCATTTGCCATCTATCTAAATGATCTCCTAATACTGCGGGTTCTGTAGGTAATAAATCTTCTCCATATTCTCTTTTTAGCCCTAAATAAATATTAGGAGAATTTATTACAACTTTACTTGCTTTATCCCCATCTTTTTTATCACTAGTATCAAAATGAATACTACCTACTGTGCTAAATCCTATAGCTTCTTTTGAAAATAATAAAATAGAATCATCTTTAGCATTAAATAATAATCTGTCTGAGTTTATTATTACTTGCTTTCCTTGATATATTTCTGGAGCGTCTGGTTTATAACTCATTTTATATTTGTTTTTTAGCGTAATCTATTAAAGTTTGTTGTTGACCTTCGTTAACATATGCATATGTTTCAGATTTATATATTACATTCATGTCTTCATCTTTAACTTCAACAGATATTAATCGTGAATCACTTACATTATAAGTGTCATTTTTATATTGTTTTTCTATAGTTATATAAAATCCATTACCATTTTCTACTTGATCAGCATTAGGATGTTTAGATATAGGAGGTTCTGCATTTTCAGATACTTCATTTAAGTATTCAGGATATGCTCTTTTTATATCATTTTGATATCCTGCAGCAGAAACAGGTCCCCCATATCTTTCATGTAAAGTAGAGTTATTAGAAGCTAAGGATGTTTTTTTTCTATTATTACCACTTTTATAAGATATATGAATCCAAGAACCATTTACTCCTTTACCTAATTCAGGAAATTCCCAAATCATCTGATCAAAATCAATTCCTTCATCAATAACCCAATTAAATAATTCATGTGATTCAAAATTATTAATACTTACTAAATCAGAAGCATATCCAAATGTATGTTGACTATCTTCTGCTCCTCCTATATATTCATTTAATGTTTTACTTCTATAAACTGAAGTTATAACTATATCAGGATATCTGTCTTTTATAGGATTAACACATTTATACATAAGATTATTTATATTTGTTATAATTTTATCTTTTTCATATTCAGGGTTATCTCCTAAATAATCATCTCCAGGGACATTACCTCCAATTTTTTCAGCTTCTTCAGGTCCACAATATTTATTATCATTTTTATCAAGAGTTCTTGAATAAATGCATTGTTGTAATGTAAAATATTTTGCCATAATTAATTATTAAATTCTTTCTCCTCCAAATTCATAATCTTCTATTGAATCATCTATTGTTTCTTTTATTCCTGATAATCTATTATCAGACATACCTCCTCCTCCTATATCATTATAAACATATTCTTCTAAAGAACCAGGTTTAGATCCTGGATCATCTTCTACTTCATAATATCCTAAATTAGTTCTTATTATATTAAATCCTTTATAAGTTTCTACTATGTTAGTTGGAGGTGGAGAAGGAGTATAAGAACCCCCCATTGGTTTATTTAATTCTTCAGCAGTTAAATTATATTCATTTATAGATTTTATTGATATTTCATCTAATTCTACTTCTGTGTCTTTATCTATTTCATTGTTTTCTGAAGGGGCTACATCATAATATGCTACTTCTTCAGGTACTACTGTTTCTTCGAGATTTTCTTCTTCAATTACAGGTGGTGGAGAATTTAATATTGGTTCTTCTTCATCAGATATTTCTTGTTCTTCTATTTCAGGTTCACTTATAATATTTAAAGGAGGATCTGTTAGTAAAGTATTTATATTTTCTGGTTGTACTAAATTTGCACCAAAAGATTTTTGATAAATAGAAGCAGGTATAAAACTTTTTAATCGTTGGTTAGAAGTTAAATATATACTAGAAGCATCATCATCTATATCTTCTATAGAATGAACCCATCCTTTACCATCTGTATCTTCTAATTGACCATTTCTAATAATTAAAATAGGGTCTCCTGTTTTTCCTTCTTCACTACTCCATCTATTTTTGTTTTCTTCTAATATATCTTCACTTATATTAGTAGATCCAAAACGAATTGAATTACCAAATCTACCTTCTATTATTGTATCTCCTTCATAAGGTAAAAGAGGTTTTATTTGGATTTGTTCTTTAAAATAATTTCCTAAATTTATATCTGTTCCTTCATCTTCTACTTGTCTTACTGCTAATCCATTTTCTGTTTGTTTATAATCTTGTTTAGTTGAATCATCTGATAATCCTTGTATAGTAGGAAGAGCATTATGATGAGGATGATTCCATATATTTAAAATAGGAAAATAATAATTTGTAAATCCTCCCGTATTATATATATTTTTATCATAAGAAGACATTATTAAAACTATTTCATTTATTAAAGGATAATTTTTTAAAAATGAAAAAACAGGCCTAGCTGTATTATTTATATTTGTCCATAGATTTTCTAAAGGTATATTATCATCTAATTTAGTAAAAAAAATAGTACCTATAGCATCATATCCCCCAAATTTAATAGCTTGAGGATGTTCTATATTTAGAATAATATCTTTAACTCTTACAGCAACTTGTGACATTTTATTATTCTTTTGGAGGTTCTATTTGTTTTGGTTCATCAACTGTTTTGGCTATTTCTTCAGCTACATCCATTAATTGATCCATTTCTTCAGCTGTTAATAAACCACCATCACCTGTTGAAGCAGCACCTGTAGATAAACGTTGTACAATAGCAGCCATCTTAATTAATTGGTCGTCGTTTTTAACGCTGATTTCCATGTATTCTTTGATTAAAGGGACTACAACTGTAGCATCACCTAAAGATTGGACTAATGGTTTTAATTCAGCTATTAAAGATGCAAGTTGTTTTGCTTTTTTCTTTTGATTACCGTGAATTTCTTTTAATAAATCTCCAAAGGATTTATCGTCAAAAAGTATTTGATTTAATGAATCCATATTATTTTATTATAAATATGAAATTTTTAGACTTTTACATACCCTGTTTCAATAAATTCAGAGTAAAGTTCTTTATATAAAACTTTTAATTTTTTAGTTACTTTAGTAATAACAGGAGTATCTACTTCTGTTATTTCTCTAATATAAATGTATAGAGCTTTTTTATTAAATATTTCTAAATTTTCTCTACGTTTAAAGAGTATATTTATAGCATCACATACTTTTCTATCTTTTTCTTTTTTAAACATAATAAACATATTTTTATCAATATATTCTGTAAGATAATCTATAAAATCTTTTATTTCTTGTTTACGCCCATCTCTTCCTAATTGACGTAAAACACCATCATCTTCATCCGCTGCTAAAACATCCACTTTTTGTTTTTTCTTTTGATAATTGTTATTATTATATAATATAAGATAATTTTTACCTACAATTGAAAAATAACTAAATGCTTTAGTACCTTTTTCTGGTTTAAAATAATCTAATTTTTCTAAGAGAAAACAAATTACTTCATGTTTTAAATCTTCTAAATCATCTACTTCTGTATAGTAGAATTTAAATGTGTGAATTAAATTTTCAGCTAATTTGTAGAAGGGATAGTGTATTCTTCGAGCAAATATATTGTCTCTTTCATCTTGGTTTGATGATGCTAAATATTCTTTTATAGCTGCGTCTGTGTCTGGTGTAAAATATTGTTTTTTTGTTCTTTTTCTTCCTCTTTTTTTAGGCCCGGGTTCAAGAGAACCAGTGATTACTGGTTCTGGGGGAGGACTAGGGGCATACTTAAGTTTGTTTGACATGTGGTTTTTACTAATTTTTATTTAAGGGTAAACTCGTTTAGAGCATCCTGAATTTTTTGTACTTCTTTAAAAAACCATCCAATTTCATCATCTGAATAAAATATACCTTTATCGTCTATTTGTTTTAATCTTTGATCACAAGATTGAATTGCTTCACTTTGTTTTGTAATAAAATCTTCTAATGCTTCATTTTTTTGCAATAAATTTCTAATAACAAAAAAAGAAACCGTAATTACTAATGTTAATAATATTGATAATAATATTTCCATAATTAGTCTTTAAAAAATGAATCTATAACATCCATTGTAGCTTTTTTTAGATTCGGGTTATTTTCTGTGTTTACTTTTTTAGCTGCTCTAAGTGTTTTATCACCTTTACTTGCGTTAGCTGGCTTTGATTTAGGAACGCTATTAGATGCATTATTCCATAATTCAAATTCTATTTGAGCAGCCATATGATCTGCTTGATGCATTAGTAAAGGTAAGTGTGTTCTTAATCTTGTTTCTTTTTGACCAGACATAAAGTAAAACTTATTTGACTCATCATATAAACCATCATGAATCTTAATTGTAATAAACTCGTTTTGAGTAACTTTACAACCAATTTCCTGTAATATGAATAATGAACGTTCAGGGACTTTCATTGCTGGGATGTCGGTATTAAATTTATAAACCATACCTAATTTATCAACATGCCATTGTGAATCGTTTGGTTGGTAGTATTCGCCTTCTTGTTGACCCATCTTGCCTAAATCATGGAATAATGCGGCGAAATGCATTTCTTCAACAGTATATGTGGATATATCACCTCCCATTGCTTTCCACGTTTTATATAATTGATTTGCACAATCATATACACGTAAAACATGATCAGTATAACCACCTGCAAATGCTGAATGGTGCCAATTCTTACTTGAAGCCGGCATCATCATTAATCTTTCTTTATATTTGTCTAGGAATGGAATTAAGATATCTGTTCTTTCTTTTAAAAAACAGGTTGTTATTGTGTTTATATAACGGTCCCAGTTTGACTGGATTTTTTCTGCTGATAACATATTAAAGTGTTCTTGTATTTGCTGCTCCTCTAGCTCCTAAACCACTTGTTCCTGATATAGTTATCATATTTTGTAATTCATCATAACGATCTTTTAATTCTCCTTCTTCCATAAAACGAAGAGCTCCTGTTTGATCACCTCTTTTAATTAAATTTCTTAATTTTGCTAAAGATTCATCTAATCTTTCTAATGCTGTTTGTGCTTGTCCTTCAAATGCCATATTTATTGTTTTTTATTTTGTTTAATTGTAGTACCCTTATTTGGCCTATCCAAATCTTTTTTACGAGGTTTTTTTCTTTTTATTTTTTCTACAGTAGGATAATATTCCTCTGTCCATTTTTCAATGTTTCTAATTTTCATTTATATATTTTTCATATTGTAAATTACACCAAATCATATTTTCTTTTATTAATTTTTTTTGGTTTTGTGATATATTAAGGAAATCTGTTGTTTCTATTAAAGTTCCAATAGCAATTATACGCTTAAGGTCTTTTTTTGTTCCTTTTTTATGTGTTAATTTTTTAAGTAATTCAATACTTTTAAGATATTCATCTCTTTTTAACTCAGCCGCTGATTCTTGTTTTTGTAATTCGTGTTCTTTATCATTATCATCAAAGAACGACATTATATTAGTACCGGAGCGGTGAATATTTTTTAATTCATCCGCCTTCTCCATTCGCTTCAGTGTTTCTTCTATATTTTTCGGATTGTACTGTGTCATGTGTTCGGTGTTGCGGTCCGCCGTTTCGACCTAAAAACCCCTACAGTAGTAGGATAGTACTAATATTTTAGGAAACCAAATTTTTAACCAAAGATTTTATTAAAATGTAATTTCATAGCTCCTTGTGAAGCAGCTACTGTTGCTTTACCTAAAATATCATCGTAACTATCAAATTTATTTTTATCTATATGCCAAAATCTTATAAAACCATCAAGACTCATATCAGCTAAATGTCCTCCCCAACCTGGTTTTCTTGCTAATTTATCCCCAATAAATTTATAAGCTAATTTTTTAGCTCCTTCTTCGGATGATTGAAATCCACCTAATTTATCTTCAATATATTCTATATTTTTTTTAATATCTTGAAAAATAGGCCAAATATTAGCTATTTGTTCTAAATCTACTTGTTGTAATGTATGTACTTTTTCAAATGCTTCTTTTAAATCACTACCATACCATGATAATGCATTTTTTTGTTTTTGATCTTCTACATTACCCTCAAAAGTAGCAGCTAATCCAGCTACCCCAAAAGCAATATTTAATATTTTTAAATTATCTCTAAATTTACCAAATCTACCTACATCTATAACACCATTAGGTCTTCCATAAGCTTTTACTTCAACACCATCCATACCTTCTCCATTAAACCATAAGTCAGGAGCATCATCACCTCTACCTTCTTCTAATTTACCTGCTGTTGATGATTGTGAATGATTAAATAACCAATATAAAGATAATTCTCCCTTTCCTACTCCTAATGTTTCTGTTTTATCTCCAGTTTTTTTCTTAGGTTTAACAGCCCATAATTTTTTATATATTTCTAAATCATTTGATTTAACTTGTATATCAAATGTATTTTTTGAAAAATTATATGTATTTTTTGATTTTGGAATTTCACCACCAAATACAGTTTTAATTAACTCATCATATTCAGTTGTTTGTCCTAATACTTCTTCTTCTTCTTCTTCTTCTTTTTCTTCAGGGGAGGGAAAAGATTTTTTTGTAGTAGGTTCTGTTTCTATTTCCTCCTCACCATCAATTCCAGGTTCTAATCCTGTTATACCTGGTTTACCATCTTTATTAGCATATGATACTTTATCTAAAATATCATCAGTAGGTAAATCTAATTGTTCTAATATTTCTTTTAAAAGCGAAATATCAGAGGGGTTATCCATATCCGGATAACCCTTATCTGATCTATATGACCATTCCAATAATAACTCGTTGAGAGTCATTTAATTAATTACTTAATAAGGTTAGCTAACTTTTGCATTCTCTTCACTTCTTGAAGAGATTTTGAATCTCCAAATCCTGTGTGACCACTTGTTTTAGAGAAATTTTTATATCCTGCAGCACCTAATGCTCCTGATTTAGTTGTAGTAGCTTTTTTATCATTTAAACCATTCCATTCTTCTAATTCAGCATCTGGAGCTGCTGGTTCAACATCTGTTTCAGGGTCCATTTCATCAGCTTTTTCATCACCTTCAAAATAATCTTTTAACATGTCGTAGATAGTTTTTAAAGTAGTTTCTGGATCTTCTCCCATAGGATCATCTAAGTCATCCCCCATAGCATCAACGTCAACATCTGGATTAACGTCTACAGCTACATCTTCTTGTTCTTTTAAATAACGGCCATATTCTTCAGCTATCATTCCTTTTAATTCTTTTAAGTTCATTTTTTTACTTTTTAGAGTTATTATTGGTTTTTTTCTTTTTATTTTTATAATAAGGTTTTCTTCCTCGTCTTTTTTTTCCTTTAGCTGCATCTACAACATCTTTTGCTTGTGCAACAGTGTTTTTAGCTGCTTTTTTAACATCTGCTAGTTCTTTTTTCATTTCAGCGATTCTAGCTTTCGCTTCTTTTAGGGCTGCTTCTGCTTTTTCATCAATGTCTGTTGAATCCCAGATAGCATTCCATAATCTTTTAAAATATTCTTTCATAACTGTTTTTTATTTATCCCATTCTAGGCATCTCTCCAGAAGTTGGTCCTGTTCCTCCTCCATATGGTGGTTTTTTAACTGTTCCCCCTTGTGTAGAAAATCCTTTATCCATCATGTCTTTTCTAGGGCCTCTCATATAACCAGGCATATCGTTACAACATGGTTGCTCCCATTTAGGAGGTTCACAACAAAGATCCCAAAGTTTATCACAACATTCTTCATTGTAATTACCATCATGGCAACAAGTTTTCTTTCCTTCTGTTAGTAATGTGTTTTCTATTATTTTCTTTTTTTTAGAACACCCACAGTCTTTATCTTCACTTAAAGAGTTAGCCTTATTTATTTCTTGTTTTATTATATTTTTTAATTCTCTTAAATTCATTTTATTAAATTTTATATTTTTTTATATTACATTTCTCTACGTACAAATCTAGTATCTCCTGCTGGTCCTCTTACTCCTTCACAACATCCACTTGATCCTCTTCCATACTCAGCATCAAGATCACAACATGCTTTTCTTTTTGCTCCACAACATTCTGCATTAAATGATGATGCTTTACAACATGTTATTTCTACTTCGTTTAATATTTGCTTACTTTCTTTGATTAGTTTTTGTTTTTTTAATGCACGTAATTCTTCAAAAATTATATATTTTAAGTCTTTTAATTTCATTTTTTTTTAATATTAATTTATTTATAATAAGTCAGCGTCTTTTAACATTTTTCTTAATTTAATAAAAGCTTTAACATCAGGATCTGATTGATAAACTTTTAAATAATCTGCTTTGCCTGCTGGGTTCTTTTTTATTTTATCGTTAACTTCTTTAGCTAATTTTTTAATGTCTGGAGCTAATTCTTTAACTTGCTTTTGAGCTAAAGCTAATGCTTCTTTTGTGTCTCCAATTGATTTATCTATCCCTTTAATTTGTGCTTTTGTAGGTTCTTTTTCATCAAAATCATCATCTTTATTTTCACTTAATTTAGTAAGTTCAGGAAGTAATCCTTTATTAAAACAATCTTTACAACATGATTCATATCCAGTTTTACAACATGGGCATGATTTAGCTGCATTTCCTTTAATATATTTCGCCTCTCTCATATCTATAGTAGGTGCTATATTCTTACCACCTGTACACCATCTACAACAACCACCAAAATTACCTGTTTGTGCAACTTTATCTCTACAACATTGACAACCATCATTAGATGATGGTAATTCATCTATTTCGTTTAAAGTTTTTTTCCTTGTTGGGTATAATTTATTTAAATATGCCTCTTTAGCTTTTTTATTATCAGCAACACATGCAGATTTTCCACCTTTTCCTTCTTTTTTACTCTTAATAGCAGCTTTATTTGAGTCCCCACAACATTTTGATCTATTACATGGCTTACACCATTTTTTAGTACCTAATTCACATTCTATACATTCTATCCAACATCCTTTTGACCATGGCCATTCATTTAATTTTTGTTTTTTAATTTCTTTTTTAATAGCCTCTTTTAATTGAGAGGTTTTAAAAGGAACAGTATAGTCTTCTTTTTTATACTTAGGTTCAGTCATTTTATCATTTGAATATGTTTTATCAACTTCAATCATATGATAATCTTCCATTTCTTTTAAATAAGATTTAAATGATGGTTTTGATTGTCCTTTAAATGGATTACGATATTCTGTTTCATAACTTATTAAAGCTGAATAATATCCTCCATATTCTTGTAAATTTTTAATAACTTTTTCAGTGGCTTCTTCTCTTTCTTCTATTGTTGATTCAGCTAATCTATAACACCCCATATTAACTAATTCATAATCCATACCTTTTCTAAACTCAGATGGAATTAATCTATCTAGTCTATTTCCTTCTTTTTCATTAGATGTTTTTGGGGTATATCCGTAAAGTTTATTATTAGCCATTTGTATAATGTATTATTCTATGATAAATATAAAATTATTCTAGAAACTGTGTTATTGTTTTATTATTTGTTTACTGTATCGCTTATCATTATATATAATAGATAAATTATATAAACCATTTGATAAATTTGATAAATCTAAACGTTTGGTATTTTCTTCTTCTATTAACAATTTACCCATTATATCATATACTTCTACTCTAATTTCTAATCTTGTTTCTATAGTAATTAAGTTTTTAGTTGGGTTAGGGAAAATAACTATACCTAATGCTGAAATGTCTTCTATTGCTGTAGGCCATCCTTGAGCACAATAATCATACATTGATTGACAACTTGCATCCCAATCTACATTACAACAAAAATCATCAACATCAATTACCCAAGCATAACATCCATCATTTAACCAATATGGTATTCCAGGTCCTCCATAACAACCTGCATCATACAAGCAAGCTGTTGAATCTGTTACGTTTGCTAACGGATTATAATTGTAAGCTGCTACGTCTGTACATCCAGTTACTATTGTTATACATGAATTATCATCAAAACAAGCAAATTGATTATAATTTAATGCAGTTGGATCTGTACAACCAGCAATTAAACAACAACTATTATCGTTAGTATTAGCTAAAGGATCATAATTGTAAGCGGATGCATCAGTACATCCATAAATAAATGGTATACATGATCCGTTATCTGTATTAGCTAAAGGATTGTAATTAAACATAGTGCTGTCTGTACAACCATAAATGAATGGAATACAACTATTATCGTTTGTGTTAGCTAATGGATCATAATTTAATGCTGTTGCATCTGTACATCCATAAATAAATGGTATACATGATCCATTATCTGTATTTGCAAGTGGATCATAATTAAACATTGTTGAATCCATACAACCAAAAGCATAAGGAATACAATTACCTGAAGGTGTGTTTGCTGTTGGATCGAAATTAAATTGTGTAGCATCCATACAACCAATAATAACAGGTATACAACTTCCATCATTAGTATTAGCTAATGGATCGTAGTTAAACATTGTAGGATCAGTACATCCATAAACTGGATAAATACATCCTGAGTTTGTATTAGCTGAAGCACTATAATTTAAGGCAATTGGATCAGTACATCCAATTATTACTGGTATACAAGATCCATCATCAGTATTAGCATTTATATCGTAATTAAATGCAGTAGGATCTGTACAACCTAAAATTGTATAAATACATCCTGAATTTGTGTTTGCTAATGAGTCAAAATTAAGAGCAGTAGGATCAGTACATCCAATAACTACTGGTAAACATGATCCATCATCTGTATTTGCATTTGGATCAAAATTAAATGCTAATGGGTCAGTACATCCTAAAATAGAATATATACATCCAACATTTACATTTGCAAGTGAATTATAATTTAATGCTGTTGGGTCAGTACATCCTAAAACTTCAGGTACACACGAACCATCATCTGTGTTAGCATTTGGATCAAAATTAAAAGCAGTAAGATCAGTACATCCATAAATCACTGATACACATGAACCATTATTTGTATTAGCTAAACTATCGTAATTAAAAGCACTTATATCTGTACAACCAAATATTACTGGAATACAAGAACCATCATCTGTATTAGCTGCTGCATTGTAATTAAACATAGTATCATCCATACAACCATATATTACTGAAATACATGATAATTGATCATTTACATTAGCTGAAGGATTAAAATTAAATGCTGTTGAATCCATACAGCCAATTATTTCAGCTACACATGAACCATCATCTGTATTAGCTAAAGAATCATAATTGAATGCTAAACCATTTGTACAACCTAAAACTACTGGAATACAATTACCATCGTCTGTATTTGCTGTTGAGTCATAATTGAATGCTGTTATATCAGTACATCCTAATAATGTAGGAATACAATAATCACCACAATATGGTGTTGCTGAATATGTTGTCCAAAATGGGGCTTTAAATCCTTGAAGTGCTCCTAAACCATTATTTGCAAATGGATTGGTTCCTTCTTCTAATAATATTACTCCATCTGCATTAGTTAATGTAAATGAATTTTGATATGTTTGAAATTGAGTTTGTTGGGGGTCTGGATTTTGTGCGTTAGGGATTTCAAAATAATAAACAGTAACTGGTTTGTCTGTTTCTAAAGTTAAAGGGAAAGTTTGAACATAATTTCCTGACCCCATTGTGTATGTCCAAGTGTTAGTTCCTTGACTAACTCCTATATAAGAATTACCCCAACCATCTGCGGCATCATCTTCTATTTTTAAAATATAATTACAAGTATCAACTATATCATTTATAGTAGCATTAGGATCATAATTAAATGATGTTGAATCAGTACATCCATATGTGTGTAACCAATAACAAAGCCATGGAGCACTATTATTTGCTAATGGATTATATTGTACATAAGCAGGATCCATACATCCATCTATAACAGGTGGTCCTGCACAAGCTACTCCATTCTGTGGTCCTGAATAAGCTACAGTTCCAAAATCAACCCCTACAGGAGTTTGATTACCATCTAACCAAGTACCTGATGAAAGATATGTTATAGTATCTCCATTACAATCATATATGACTACATCTCC
>Ga0181415_1000189_pt1 | contig 16914 bp, 11 predicted proteins | sample 38SPOviralmetaG_FD_130140 | JGI IMG/M metagenome (GOLD analysis project Ga0181415, IMG submission 130140) | Marine viral communities from the oligotrophic San Pedro Time Series (SPOT) site, San Pedro Channel, CA, USA - 38 SPOT_SRF_2012-12-11 | ecosystem: Environmental > Aquatic > Marine > Strait...
TAGTAATACTATCTTGAATTATTTGCAAATAAGCTATAGGTAATGGTAGTTGCTCTATAGTTTGAGGCTTTGTAGTACTGACATCAAGCGTAGTCTTAGGCCTGCTAGTATTTTTTTTAGCTGCGCTTGTAGGTCTATCAACCTGAACATCATCTTTTGTTTCGGACTTAGTTTCGCTGTTGTCTGCTGTACTTTCTTCGGTCTCCCTCTCCCCCTTTTCTTTTGGCTTTGGCTTTGTACTGGTGTCTCGTACGTTGCTTCCTTCATCTGTTTTTGTCTCAGCGATTTCAATTTTGCTTTTTGTTTCTGGCTCAATTTTCCGTCTTTCATCTGTAGTCTCCACCATCTCTGGTTGTTGTGGTGGTTCTTCAACCACTATTTCTTGAATCTCTTGTATAGGTTCTACCTCAATCGTACCGCTTATGTCAACAGGGATCTCTGTTGGTGTTGGCATCTCAATACTAATCTCAGGCATACTAATATCAATGACAGCTACTGGTTGTATCTCTGGTATTTCTGCTACTATACTATCGATACTAGGTAGAGTAGGCACATCCTGAATAAGGTCTAAGGTAATTTCAGTAGATAGTTCAAGGCCACCAATCATAGGTTCTTCTACTACTATTTCTTCTATGATTGCTATCTCCTCAATGACTGGTTCTACAACAATAGGTTCTACAACAATAGGTTCTACAACGACAGGCTCAACAACGATTGGTTCAATGATAACGATTGGTTCAACTACAACAGGCTCAACAACAGGAGCTACATAGTCCTGGTAAGTTACCATTAATTCATAGTTGTCAGTAATAGGACCAAGCCATGAGTTTGAGTTACCAGTATCTACGCCTGATAATTCAAAGTTAATCGCTACATTATCGGTGAGAAAAGTATCATTGATAGACTTAGTAAAAGTATGATGTGTCCAACCATCTTCATAAGGTACAGCAATAGTATGGCTAGATATTTCTGTAGTTGTGCCATCCGTAAAAGTTATATTAGTTACTATAGTGTCGTCACCACCAGCAGTACACCAACCATTAGGTGTATTGCCACAACCATACCCATTGTATTTTATGGTATACGATTTGATTTCTTTGCCTTGCTCTATACCAGTTAGATTAACCAGTTGCGATATGGTAGACGTTTGTCCTTTGAATCTTACAGTAGGGCTGTTGCCTGCATCACTATAAGAATTACTATCACGCCTAACATTACTATCTGAAAGAGTCCACCCATTTGTATTCTCGTTAAATGTATTGTTAGTTAGTAGGTTGTCCGTAGTTTCCTCTGCTGATAGGTTTATCCACATCAAACTTAACAGCATTAGTTGTAGGCATCTTAATAACATTGTTCTCCTCATCTAATATACCACGCTTACGATACTCGGCAATAGCTTCATCACCTATCTTACCATTGATAGGACAAGGTGAGCCAGCCGCTATCATACTTTTAAATACTCTAGGATCTTGACATAACATAGCGGTCGCACTTATTTTCATCCCTAGCTGAGCCAAAGCCCTACTGAGTTTGATGCGCTGACAGTTTTTATCTTCTACATGCACACCACCTGAGATACCAAACCATCCGCCTGAGATACCGCCTGCTCTTACTACGACACAGATATCAGAGTACGCACCTGATGCACCCATTGATGGTACAGATGGTGGAGATACTGGCATATCTTTGTAGTGTATATTAGATGTGTTATCGGCTGCTTGACACTCAGCGATGTAGGCTAGAACTATAGCAAGGATTACTATAAAGGCTAGGCTGCGCATACATTAACCTTTAGGATACTTATCTTTAGTAGCCTTGATAACAACTTTCCAAGCATCAATACCGTCATGGTAAATTTTATCAAGCTGGTCTGAAATAGATGGGTACTCCTTTAATCTTTTCTCTTTATATTCGTTAGCATCTATCTCAGCTTGAACAGCATCTGCATTATAAGATACTTCATTACCATCTTCGTCGTAAGCTACATCACCACGAATAGTAACAACATTGTTATACAGTTTGTATATGGCATCATGTTTTTTCATTATCCTTGTACCTCTAATAATGTAATAAATTGTGGGGTTGCGTCAACACCAGCATAACAGGCAGAGCCACTAGCAGATAATTTTCTAATATACAAGGCGTAAGTTACAGCACTTGTTGTGTTAGGGTGGTCTGTTAACATTATACTCATATCTCCTTGACATACATCACCACCATCCCAAAACTGTACGATTCCTCTATTAGCGTCTCCTAAATTTGTAGAATCCCTATAAATTGTGCCACTTGCTTGTTGTCCCCCTGCTGAAATATACATTGAAGAAGATACCATAACAATAATTTTATTTGCTGTAGCAATTGGAGTAATATCGGCAGTTACATTTGTTGCTGTAAATGATGCTGCAGTTGTACCTGTTTGAGTTGTAGTAGAAGCGTGTATGATTTGTACAATAGAACCTGCTGGAAGTTTGCTAGATGCGATAACACTATTTGTGTCTAACATTGTACCAGTCGATGCAGGTATGGTTATGGTATTAGTACCTGCTGCTGCTGGTACATCAACCGTTACTTGTCCTGAACTACTACCTTTAATTACTAGTGCCATTAGTCTGCCTCCGCTATGGTGTTACCGTCTGCTACCCATTCTTGTACAGTTTGATAGTCTGAATTATCGCTAACCATTGGTACATCCCACCAAGCATCATCTTGTAGAGTAACTCGTACAATAGTAGTATCTTCTCCACTCATTACTGGCGGTAATTTTTTAACTGTTTTTATATTGTCTTTGTCCATTATAACTCCGCACTATAAATTAAACTTGCATCACCTGTCTTGAAAGTAACTAAAATACCTTGATTCAAAGCAGTTACTCCACTAGCTGTCCAGTCTATTGAATGTGAGTATTTAGTAGATACTGCCGTAGCACTACTAGCTGCCGTTGGTGTTCCATAAGAACGAATAAAATCTCCTGTTGCTGTAAAACTTGGAGCTGACCTCATTGGTGTTTGAAAAAAATATGCTCCACGAAATACATTAGCATCTACCCCATGTGCCATCATAACAGGACCATAGTTTGCTTCTTTAATAATTGCTTTACAATATCTTTCACATCTTGCCAAGCTATCACCATACGATTCATGTTGAAAGGGTGGTAAGCTGTTAGCATCAAACTCGCCAACTTCTATTTGCACTCCTGTCAAAAGCCAATCATTATCAGTACTATCTGCTAAATTAACAACACCTGTTGCTCTAGCATCTGTATCATTCGCACCCCATGATGTTTGTAAGGTTGCACTATTGTAATTGCTACCAGCTCCAAGCCACCACGATATAGCTAAACTGTTACCATTATCATTTCCTAAAGCTCCTGTAGTATCGCCAGCAAAAACTAATACTTTCTGTTCCCAAGTGTTAGCACTTGATATAGTGTAAGCTTGTGATATGTGTCTGGAATTATCTACATCATACACCTCTAAAATATAAGTTCCTGTCTTAGCTGATTTAACCCAAAATGCTACAGTTATTTTTTCTGCAGAACTTGTGCCTTTTTTAAGAAGTTGTAAATCTTGTCCTTCAATTCTGTAATGACAAAGCCCAAAATGTCCAGCATCTAAACTGGTATCTGCTGTAGTACAATCCCATTTTAAAGCATGAGTAAAACCTGAACCTGTTGGTCCATCATCAGTTTGTGTCATAGTCCATGTACCGAAGGTATCCATTTGAAATCCAAATCTATCCATTTGAAAAGCAGTACCAGTTTGTCCTGTTAAAGATGTACCTCTTTGAGCAACCTGCATATCACCATTAATGATAATAGGTTTAGCACTTCTTCTATCTAAAACTGCTGTGTTATCTGCTACTGTGCCATGTAATGTTAGTGCCATCTTAACTCTCCAATGCTGTTATTCTTGCTTCAAGTTCTTGTATGGTTTTAACCAATAGTGGTACAAGTTTGCTTTGGTCTATGCCTTGATAATCAGGATTGCCATCTTCATCAACTGCATCTTTAGCTCCTGTAATTGCTTCTGGCACTATACTTGATACTTCGTGTGCTATAAATCCATCAACTAATGTATTAGTATCATCATTTATAAAATTAAATCTAGCTGGTTTGAGTTGTTTTAATCTTGTGGTTGCATCCCATGTGTAATCTACATTTTCTTTTAGTCTATAGTCAGAAGATGTATTATAAGTAGTTGAACTTGCTCCTGTATAAATACTTCCTACAGCAGTTCCACCTACTCTATATGATTGCATTGTACCAGCACTTGCTCGATTTCCATAATTAACACCAGCAATATCCCATCGCCAAGATGTTTGACTTGTTGATAAATCTGTTGTGCCATTAAAAAATACTTTACCATCACCACTAACACGCAAACTTTCTGCTATTGTGCCACCAGTTTTAGTTTCAAAAACCAGTCCACTTACTGTTGAGCTATCTTGTTGACATCTAATTCTTGACAAATCAACTTGAGCATCAGCTATATCACCACTAAATAATATACCTGGTACAGAATTCGTAGCAGTTGTTTTTAATTTTAAAGCATCTGTAACACCACTTCCAGCAACAGTAACTGCTAAACTACTACTTGATACTTCTGCTATTGTTGTGCCATTGTTTTGTATATCAACAGTTCCACTAGTATCCGATACTATCTTTAATCCATCAGTTGTATCTGCATTAATTTTACATGTCATAAGATTACTAACCTCTCTCCACTCGGTATGGTTAATGTTACACCACTATTAATAGTTAATGGTCCTACTGTACTAGCTGATTTGCTAGATGTAATAGTATAGTTGGTTGTCATGACTCTAGCGTTTTCATAAAACACTTGGTCTGTACCACCACCTGTTGCACCAGCCGCAGCCAATGCCCATTTTAATCCTGTGGCTTCACTACTATCTGCTGTCAGTACGTAATCATTTGTACCTAAAGCAAGTGCAGATGGATTGCCTGAACCATCCCCTGCTAGTAAATGCCCTTTGGTTGATAGATCAACAGCCGTTACTGCCGATGTACCATTACCTATTAATACTCCATTTGCAGTAAGTGAAGTAGCACCTGTACCACCACTACTTACCACTAGAGTAGATGATAACCCTGCTGCGTTTCCTGTGCAAGACCCTGAACTACCAGAAGTATTACCAGTTACATTACCAGTAATATCACCTGCAAATCCTGTAGCTGTTAAGATACCTGTGTCTGAGTTAAAGGTAAGATTACTACCAGACTTAGGTTGAATATCTCCTGTAGCTGCTGTTGCAAACAATGGGAAACAAGTAGTATCAGTTGATTCGTCAGCTATGGTTACTAAGCCAGGTGAACTATCTATCTCTACCCATGCGCTACCATTGTAATATTTCAATACATTGGTTGATGTATTAAAGTTTAGATCACCAGCATCATTGTCTGAGCCTGGATCACCACTAGTTATTCTGTATCTAGCAGCAAAATTGTTTACGTTAGATATATTACTCGCTACTGTATTAACGTTAGCTACCGATCCAGCAACAGTAGCAATATTACTGACCACACCAGATGCTCCAAGTGTTGCCATGTTGGTTACGTTAGCTGACGTACCAAGTATATTTAAATCAGTAACAATATCAGATGTTGCTAATGTATTAAGATCAGACACGATATCGCTTGTAGCAAGTGTGTTGATATCGGATACTATGTCTGATGTCGCTAATGTATTTAAATCACTTACGATATCTGAAGTTGCTAGCACATTAATATCGGTTACGATATCACTTGTTGCTAATGTATTTAAGTCTGCTACCACGTCTGAAGTAGCTAGGATAGCTAAGTCTGCTACCACATCTGCTGTACCTAATATATTTAAGTTAGTTACAATAGCACTAGTTGCTAAAGTATTTAAATCAGATACAAAATCTGATGTAATTAAACTAGCTTTGGCTGCTACTGATGTAACATTACTAGCAATACCTGCTACTGTTGTAACATTGCTAGCAATACCTGCAACCGTTGTTACATTACTAGCTACTCCTGCAACCGCAGTTACATCACTAGTTATAGCACCAAGTGCAGATAAGTTAGTTGCAGTAATAGTACAAGCTGGATCACCATCGCCATCAAACTCTAGTATTTTGTTTGCTCTACTTGCCTTAACAGGTAATTGCATATCAAAACCTGTAGTTGTTTCTGCTAATGGTAGACGTATGGATCTTGATGAACTCTCTTCTCTTTCTGCCATCATAGCCATCAATACGTCAAGCTGTGTATTCAATGCAGTTACATCAAAAGATGCGGCAGGAGTAAAGTCTGTAGTTCTTTCTACTACTATGTCTCGTACAATTACTATGCTGTCATCTGCTGTAGCACCAGCACCTAAAGTTACTGTGCCTCCAGCTCCAAATTCATATGCACTATCACTAGCATTGGTTGTACCTTGTACACTAAACTGTGCAACACTACTAGGCGCTGCATTATAGGTTAGTGCTGTGCCATTACGGAATACTTTTATGTCTCCTGTGGCAAAAAATTCAAAACCTATAGTAAATACTGTTTGCCCACCTGTGGCAGTATAGGTATTTCTAGGTGTATTTTTAGCTGTTGCTATTGTCATCTTAGTGTCTCCGCTCCAGTATTATATATCTTTTTAAATAGACTATTAAACCATATCAAATTATTAAAAGGAATTAAACGCCTAATTGTTTGCGCTCTTTCATCAAATCCTTGATCTGTGCCAAAAGAATGTATCAAATCTGCTATCATTCCTGGTCCAGCTCCTATAAATTCACCTGTAGCATCAGCTACATTTGCTTCACCAAATCTTCCTGGTGTTCCAATGCTAGGTCTAACACCTAATGGTGTTTCAAACATACCTTCTGATACTACTTCTAATGCAAAGTTAGCATCAGCTATTAAACCTAATACTCCTGACATTTCTATTGCTCTATATATTTTTTCTTGTGGTGTTTTATGTTGATAATATTGTGGATTTTTTAAATAATCCCCCATTGCTGCAAATATAATCATAGATATAGCACCACCTGCTATATTCATTTCTCTGCCTGATAATCCAGACAACATAAGTTTTCTGTTTGCGGCAAAAGACCAAGCATAGAATTGAAAAGGTAAAGCTAGGAAACCGTTATTAAACTTGCCACCAAACTCTGTCTTTTCAAATCCACCTAAGAATCTCATTACATCATTATCAAATGCATTAGCTAATGTTTCATTTCGTATACGAATAACACCATGCATCATATTAGGTTTATCAGCTAATCCTGGTGTAATAATAGTATTTTGCACATCTTGGAAAGAAGCAAACCTCATTAAATCACCTAGTGCTTTACCATTTTTTGTTGCTAACCATTCATCTTGTTTGGTATACAACATACCATTAGTTGTTTTGTATGTAGGTAACTTGGCTATGGCTCTAGCATTTTGTTTGCTAATACCATAACTATTTAATCTTAATATATCTTTTTCTGTTGCTGTGCCATCCAATACTTTTTGACTATCTTCTAAAAATCTATGAGTAGATATATGTTGTGTCATAGATTTCATTTTGTGTGTCCAGGCTGATAATAAATTTACATGATAAAATGGAGACTGTACCGCTTCTAAAGGGTTGCCAACTGTTTTATCAAAAAATCTACCAAATGCTGAATCACCTCTACCTATTTTATTTTCATTACCACCAATATGTCTTAAATTGGCTTGATTCATTTCAACATCGTACACATCACCTAGCCATGCATTTTGTGATATCTGATCATTAAACTCAGCTTTGTCTGCTGCAAAAGGTTGTTTGCTATTTAAGTATCTAAAGGTATTAGCAAAGCCATGTACCATAGGTATACGTGCAAAGTCTACTATAGATGCAAACAATACTTTACCCATCATTGCTGTACTAGCCCAGTTTCTTAATGCTGCTGGTAATCTTGCTTTCATAAAGCTAGATGGATCACCCGTATTAAATATGTTATATACTTTATCTCTGTTGTCGCCTAAATCTGTAATAATTCTTTTAACTTCATCAAGTTCATCAACAGATGTATTTCTTAACAAATCTATTTCAGCATCCCAAAGTTTAGTTTCTGCATTTGCTTCACCAAACTTTCTAGTCATTTCAATACGTTTATGCATACGCTCTGAATACATTCGCATTAAATAATTTATATCATTAATTAAATATGGCTCTAAAAGTTTATCAGATATGTTTAATTTTCTTGATTGAAATGCACTTTCTTTATTTAAGAAAGCACTATTTTCATATGAAGAATCTAAATCTCCGTCCATATCTAAGTTGTTACTGTCTCTTGTTATTTTCTTTATAGATGCATCTACTCTCATATTAAGATTGTATACATCTGTTGAACTAGTAATTACTGTAGTCTTGCCATCTTTTTTTGTAATATATCTACGAGGATCACTTTTAAAATGATCGTATAATAATCTTCTAAATGTTCCTGGTTGTGGCACAGATAAAAACGCTAAGTCTTTAGCATTAACAGATGATATTGGATCATCCATTAACTTGTAGGCTTTGTTTGTTAAGGTAAGTTCTTTGCCGTCTATGTCAACTTTAATAGTACCTTTGCTATCTATTTCTTTTATTGTTCCATATGCTCTAAAACCTGTAGCATTTCTACCTCTATTTGGTATTCCAATAACCATACCAACAGTTTTGCCATCTACTACTTTAGGTAAATCAATAGGTTTTACACCTGGCGCTGCTTTAAATCCATCATTAGCAACATCGTACAAAATAGCATCAATGTCATAAACCCTGTTTACATAGTTATTAACTAATGGATTAAAAACATCTTCTAATCCATCATCAATATCTGCTAAAAGTTTTTCTAAATTGCCTACTTTGTCTTTTGCATAATCTAATCTTTTCTTTATTAACTTTTTGTGTTCAGGGCTTGGTGCTTCGTCTAATGCTTTTTTTGCAATAGCTATTCTTTCTACATATTTTAATCTCAATTTTTCTACAGATTTTTGAGATTGAAACATGCCTAGTTCTTCTGCTTCTTTACCAATTAAATCGTATACACCTCTTATTTCTTTAGCTAATTTTTGTATTTCAGGGTGAGCTTGTTGCAAGTACTCATCATCTCTTAGTGCTTTAGTAATCATTTCATTAAATTCACCAAACTTAACTTCTTCTGGTACACCTTTTCTACCACCTACTTTTCTTATTGCAGAATCTACTAAGTCTCCTGCTTTAATACCTATTGCACCAGGATTGTAACCAACTATAGGTTCACCAACTATACTTAAATCTTTTCTGTATGCTTGAAATGCTTGGTTTAATCTTTTATTAAAACCACCTATAGTCTTAAAATGATTAGCTGTTGCTTTTATTAATGCAGATTGCCCTACTGTCTTACCAGCTTTTGTTGCTCTACTTACTAATGCACCATCGCCTACCATCATTTGTGTTAAATCAGCAATAGCATTTCTAACTATAGGATTTTTAATTTTATTATTCATTAATGATCCAGTAGTAGTTAACCATCTATCTACATTTTCTGCAAACCAGCTTCTATCTTCTGGTCCACCCATACCTGCTGTTTCTCTACCTATTTGTTCAGCATCTAAATCATCTATTATTTCTTGGTTAATTAAATTTTCAGTATCAGCAGCATCTTTACCTACTGGTGCATTGCCATCGTCAATCATCTTTTGTTTTTTAATATTAAATCTTAACCAATCTTCATAAGAATTAAACCTAGCTGTAAGTTTTGCTGCTCCTTGTACTTTAGGATTAACATATGTGCCATCAATAAATTTTTGTCTTAGAGAAAACTCATCAATAATGACTGTATCTTTTTCTAAAACAACACCATTATGTGTTTCTCCTTTCTTTTTAATTATTATGTATTGAGCATTAGTAGAATTATCTATTTTATCTACTGATGTTTTTGCTTTTTCTACAATTAATTTATATTTACCATCAGCACCTACATCGTAAGTAACATCAGATTCAGGATCATAAATTTTAGAAGGCATAACATTTGTTTCTGTGTCATGAAAAGCTATCAATAAATCTTCTGCTTTTTGACTTTCGCTTTTTCCGCCAGTAGAATTAAAATCATCAACACCTTTAATACCCCTTCTACCAAAAGCTGCAATCATTGAGCCACCTAATATACCTGCTCCACCTACATACATAACTGATTCAAATATAGATGCAGTTGGATCATAACCATGTCGTATAGGTTCTGCTGCTGCTGTAACACCCATAGACAAACCAGCTCCTTTTGCAAATCTAGGCAAAAAAGAAATTCCTTTAACAAATGGTATTGGGACATATGTTAAAGGATCTCCAAGTGCTGCAATAATTTCTGGCATTATACCGCCATCATCTCTAATTTTTCTTTGATGATTGTTGTATGCTATTTTTTCTTTTAAAAAAACATAATGTTCTTCATTTCTAACATCATAAAAAGCATCAGCATATGCTGACAAACCATCTTCTTGTATTTTGTTTTCTATATTTTCTGGTGGATTATATGGAGCATCTAAAAAAGCATGTTCTTGTTCACCATACGGTAGTGAAGAATCAAGAAACATTTGTCCAACAGGTTCTAATTGCCAAGCAGCAGAAATAGTATCAAAATATGTAGCATCTTTGTCGTAGCTTTCTCTACCATGATGGAGGTCAGGCTGTATATCAAACATAGATTGCTCATACCATAATTTATTGCCTACTGCCATTATAGATTTTCCTCATCTTTTTTCTTTAGTTTTTCAAAAACTTTCTTTTCTTCTGCAAGTTTTGCTCTTTCTTTATCTTTTGCTTCTTTGTATGATGGGCTTAGTAATTCTCCAGTCAAACTAAATGCATCTTTTATTTTTCTTGATAAACCTTTTTCAATAACTAAATCTTCTATTTTAGTTTCTATTGTTTCATTGTCTTGTGCTATTCTTAGAATTTCTTTTCTTTCATAAATAATAGCATTACCTTTATAATTTTTCATATAATAGGGTTGTGCGCCAGGTGATGAATAAAACACCGCTTGATATGTAACTTTACTAGAATCAAATTGATTCATACTAGTAGGTATAAGAAAAACATTTCTACCTAGTTCTAATTTAGTTGAAAAATCAAATTGTTTGTTTTGTACTTTTGCTTTTGGATCATCTATTGCTGCTATAATTTGATTGTTAATAGTTTTCCATGCTTTGGTTCTGCCTCTTTTACCACCATCTGCTTCTATTCGTTGTGTTTCTCTAACATATTGTTTATGTTCTTCTGTATATTCATCTTCTCTTGTTTTAGTAAAACCAGGTGGCACATTTTCTTCTTTTAAAAATTCATTATCTAATGACCACATTCCAAAAGCACGATTGTTTTCATCATTCTCATCATCATCAGCAGTATATCCTCTGCCTGTAGTAAATGTTGATTCACCATACATACCTGACTTGTTTAATCTTTTAGTAACAGTTGCAACAGTTTCAGGAATAATATTTTCTAGTCTACCTTTTTGAAATGATTCATTGGTTAACATTAACTCCTCATAGATTGCTTGTTTTGCTACCTGCATATATCTTTGGTCAATAATATTATCTGGATCAAAAAGGTCTGAACTTAAACTGCTTAATATATTTGCTTCTATTGCTTCATTTATTTCAGCAGCATCTTCAAATCCTGATCTCTTAATAAAGTTTTTTTCGTTTTCTTTTTGTTGAATTAAAACATTAATTATACGATTAGATGCATCATTTGGATTTGGATCTTGAGCATACATACGAAACATTTGATTTAGCAATCTAATTTGATCATCATCAATACCTGGTACATTTTCTAATATAGAAATAAATCTAGCATCACCAGATTTGTTATTCATAATAATGCCACGCACCATTTTAAATGCTGGCAAATTAATTACTTTTTCAATTAATTGTCTTGTATCACCACTTAGCTGCCCTGTATTAACTAAACTTACCAAAGAACCTGCGTTATCAGTTAATTGTTTATTTAAAAGAGTTGGTAAAACCTGATATTTTCCTGCCACATAAGTATAATATTGTTGCAACATTCCTACATGTTCTGGTTGATCCATATTGTCAGAATTAAATTTTGTATTGTATGGACCTAAACCTTTTCTTTTATTTTCTAAAGCCAAGTAAGCTATAAATTCTGGTACAATTTCATCGTTTAAATCTGAGCCTGCTATTGAAAGATACTTTGCAAAGTCTTCTCTAACTTTAATAGTTTCACTTGGTCTCATTTTTAAAGGCAAATTGTCAGCACGATATTTATAATCTAACGCTGATATTTCATCATCACGAACAGTTAATCTTTCTTTTAATAATTCTTTGGCTCTTGAAAATGTCGACTGGAACTTTTTTCTGTTAACAATATTGTCTACATTATAACCTGCATCTCTTAAAGATTTAATTGTAAGGTCTTCTCCATTCTCTCCCTTGATCATTAAATTAGGGTTAGACTCATTATTAAATATTTGCTCTATAGTATTTAAATTGTGTACAGCTTTTAATATTGATTTTGGATCGTTGTAATTAACTTGAAAATAAGGTGCAATAAACTTTGCCATTTCATTCATTTCTTTCATTGCAGGATATGTTTCTTCTAACCATATTTTTGCATTAGCATCACCATTTGCTAAAGCTTGTGCTTGTTCATCATATTGTTCTTCTAATGCATTATCTTTTTCTTTGTAATTAGTATTTAATAAATTAGCAACATGATAACTATCTGCTTCATCTCTATTAATTTTTCCTAATGCAGAAAAATATTTTTCTCTTTTTACAACCTGTCTATTTGTTAATTCAGTTGTTGCAGCACTAACAAATTGTTTTGTTTTTTCATCAAAATAATTTCTATATCTTTCTGGTACTGTATTTCTTAATGCATTAATACCTTCACTAACATTAGTTTCAAATAACAATTTACTTTCAGGAACAGTTTGATCGTAATCAACGGTCATCTTTTGTTGTTGTTTTTCGTTAAGAACTATTTCGTTTAATGTTCCTATCAATGAATCTGTATATGTTTTTTGTATTTGCTCATCATATGTATTAGCAGCCCATTTGGTTTTAATTAACTTTTCTGGTCTGTCATAAGATACAGGCACGTCATATGTCATAACTGCTCCATCTTCATTTACAAACTCTTGAGTTTCTTTAATAATTTCTGTGCCTTCTGCTAACTCAGTTCCTTCTAATTTTTGTGCTTCAATATAATCATCTAGTTTTTTATCTAAAAGATTTTGTGCTTCATCTACTTGTTTAAATGCTGCTTGTGCGTAGGTAGATCCAAACTGCGACAGACTCTGCCCTCTATTGACTCTTATGTCAGCAGGATTAAATTGGGTTCTTTTTGATCTTTGATATGCCATTATTTATCCTTTCCAGTCCTCAAATCCACCTGATGTTAAACCTCTTTTTGCATAATATGGATTGTTAGATGTTGTTTTTTTACCGAAAAAATCTTTGCCTTCTGCTGCTTTAGCTATCGTTGTAGCTCCTTTAATGTATGCAGAATCTTTTGCTGATTTGTTTGCTGCTTTTTTAGATGCTAATTGTAATCTTGAGTCTTGTCCTTTATAAGCTAACTCAGAATATTTTCTACCTTCTTCTAATGCAATTGCATTTAAATCTTGTTTTTGTATTCTTAATGCATCTTGATAAGCTGCATTTAATGACATGCTACTAGCAATACCGCTACCTTGTAACAAGGCTCTATTAGATGCTTGTTTTTCTTGAAAAATTTGAGCCAATGTATTTCCTTTTTGTGCTGCCTCTAATGCAACCTCTCTCCTATTGTCTTTAATTTGTTGCATGTCTGCATCATAAGCTGCTTGTGCTATGGCATCAGATTGCTGTTGAGCTTTTTTTGCTTGAAACATTGTGGCTGCGCCACTTACAATTGCTATTGTTACTGCATCACACATTAAAAATAAACCTCCGATGTTATGCCTAATACCCTCATTGGTAGTGGCGCTGTTTGCGATACTGTCAATGTTGGATCTTTCTCATATCCAAGTGTATGCACTTCTTTTTTCCCTGTCAAAGATTGTAATCCAGTTGTGTCATCATTAGGATTACTGCCAATTAAAACTTGATTAGAATTAATCGTAACATTATATGTGGTTGATAATTCTAATATAGCTTTACCTATCTTACGTGGCTTACCTGTTAACACGCCATTACTTAACCTTACATCTTGTGGCAAAGTTTCTACCGTAATGTCATAGTCCATGCCTATATCACATGCTGCTGCTGGCGATGGAAAAGTAGCTGTACCTGCTGCTGTTACTACTGCACTACCATAATAAAAAAAATCTCCATCTTCTGTTGAGCCTGATGTAGCATGTACTGTCTTGCCTATCTGTGTAATACCAGTAAATACACGACTGGTTAAAAATACTAAATCAGTATTATCGCTAATTGATGCTGTTACAGGACTAACTGATATTATGTATTCGTTAGATCCTCCTGTTGCTGTAACACTTGTAACTGTATGTGTTGTTCCAGTACCAGCAAATTGAAAGGTATCTCCTTGATTAGGACTAGCTGTTGCACCATCAATAATAAACTGACTTAATCCGCTAGATACTGCACCTTTGTTTTTAACTGTGCCATGTGGTTGATAACTGCCTGATATAGTTTTAGTAAATGACATATCAGTAGGTATATCAAACTGTGTAGTAGCAAACTGCTCTAAGTAATATGCAGTACTACCATCAATAGTTCTTTCTACTAACGAAAAAATAGTTGATGACAAACAAGCAATGGATTTGTAATTACCATCGGTATTCCATTGTGTCCATCCAAATATCTTTTGTTCTTTTTGACTGCTGTATACACACATAGTGCCATCACCACATACTAAAAAATAAAATTGTTCAGTTCTATCTGGTAACGATGTAGCTGTTGCTGTATCGGTAGGATTTAGAATTAAATGAGATGACTCCAGGCTAGTATTGTTACTATCAAATAATTCTGTAGTTGATGCAAAAACATAATCTCTTATGTTCTTACCATTTTTTTGTACATACAAAGTACCACCATCAAAAGGTCTTGGCATACCTGCTTGTTGTACACCAAACGATGTTTGTCTTACTATCATAGAATCAGTTGGAGTTATGTTCTTACCTGTTTGTGGTCTAAGAAAAAACTCAGCACCACTAGTAAATATTTCTAATACACGCCCACTTACTAAATGTCTTACTTCATTAATTTGATCTGATGCAATTTGCATTTGTAAACTTTCATCATCTAATCCTTTGCCTACATCAAAATTAAAAAATGATCCTACTTTGCTAGAAGTTAAATAGTCAGGTGCGGATGCACTACCACCAAAATACAATCGTTGTTCGTGAAAACAACATGCTCTTGGAAAACCATTAGGCTCACTATACAGTTGTTCATCCCAATTTCTAGTAGGTGGATGCCCTACTATTTTAACACTAGCGCCACCACCATCTACAGATTCTGTTGCTGTATCACTTGCACCAGCAGTAAAGTTAAATCTATCATCATCAATTACTGTAATAGTAAATGTACCATTAATATTTGCTGTTGCTAATCCATCACCATCTACATCAAAGATGTCTTGTGCGCCTGATATAGTTATACTTGCATTTGTAGAAAATCCATGTTGTGCCATTGTAACTTCCACAACTCCACTACCTTGTCTAGTTCGAAATGGATTTGCATCTAATTCTATTTCAACGTCATCTAATAATGTGCCTGTTACAACTGTTGACGATGTATAGCCTGTAATAAATATTTCTGCACCATGATAACGTACACGTGTATTAACATAAGAACTTGTCCAATATGCAGCAGATGTCGTAAGCGTTACGCCTGTTGTTCCTTTTGCAGTTTGATTTATGTCTAATGTAATAGAATCACTAGCAAATTTAAAATATGGTTGATAAGTTTTTTCACCATTAACACTTACATCAAATTGAAATACAGACAATGCAAATGTAGTTGCACCAGTTCTTTGTAGTATTCTAGGCGAAAAACTTTTATGCGTAATAATCATAGTATCTGCTTGTTGAGTTATTGTTAACTCCATTAACTCTGCTGTTGCAATACCAGTTGATGTAATAGTTTGCAATAAAGTACCATTGCTACTGTAAATAGTTATTACTGTGTTAGTAAAAAGAATAATATATTCTTGATCATCACTAAATATAAATGGTTCTATTCTTCCATTGCCTGGAGCAGTTGCACGATAGACTGTGCCTGGTCGTCTTTCAATACCACCTTGATTAAGAGTCAAAACATTACGAGCTTTTTTTAATCCTTGCTCATATGCTACAACGTCAACCCTAGATACAATCTTAGGATCTAGTTCGCCTCTTACAAAACTGGCTTGATGTATTCTTTGTATTGGCATCCATTAGCTCGATACGGTTGCGTTAACATTATTAAAATGCGTGCGATTTCTTCTATTACGTATTCTGTTAACATCCATACGTTTAGTTGTTTGAGCTTGACCATCAGTTGATTTAGCTATAGCTATTTGTCCTAACGCTCTATTTCTGTACAACTCAGACAAACTATCATTTCTTGCAATCGCACCTGCAAATAAACTAGCAAGTTCAAATACCATACATTGTTTAAAGTACGGTGGAAACTCTGCTTCACTAGCCTGGAATGTGTAATCACAAATCAATGTATCACCTGAACCTGTGTCAGCAAAAATCTTATCACCATATCTATCATAAGCAATCACATTGTCATTAACAGTTACTGTATGTATTAACAATGCATCTGCTGGTAATTGATAAGATGCTTGAAATCTACCTAATGGGTTTTCTGCTAACTTAGTTAGCTGTACTTGTTTAGTTGCAAATCTCCAGCGTATTCTGGTAATCATTGCTTCTAATGTTGATTCGTATAATTGTCCAGCTACAGTTGATTCTGTTGTAGCTTCTTCA
>Ga0181415_1000190_pt1 | contig 16891 bp, 32 predicted proteins | sample 38SPOviralmetaG_FD_130140 | JGI IMG/M metagenome (GOLD analysis project Ga0181415, IMG submission 130140) | Marine viral communities from the oligotrophic San Pedro Time Series (SPOT) site, San Pedro Channel, CA, USA - 38 SPOT_SRF_2012-12-11 | ecosystem: Environmental > Aquatic > Marine > Strait...
CTGTCAGGCTTAGTACCGGGCTTATAATAACCTGCACCTGATAAAGGAGTGCTTGATGCATCTTTATCTTCTTTACGTGCCTTTGCTACTCTTGCTTTATTAATAATCTTCAGGCGTTCTTCTTCCATTTTTTTACGTACTTGTGATGGAAGCTGACCCGTTGGTTTATTTTTTGATTTGCTTTGATATGAAGTATTAGCCATTGTATAATCCTACCATTTCACTTTGTGTGACCAGTACTTCGCACTCAGCTTGCTGGTCGGTTTACCTTGTGCATTATGTCTGGCATAATACGACTTCTTACGTGCTTTGTCCTTCGCTGTGGTAGGACTCTTACCCGCACCCTTTACGCCCTGTTGACCAAAGCGTATGAACTTGTATGTGTCACCTTCCTTCGCCATCACGCAATGTGACTTCTTAGGATGGTTAGGAGTACGTTTAGGCTTATTGACACCAGTAAGCCCTTCCTCTTTCATCTTGTTCTTGACACGCTCTGGTACAGCCACGGTACTCTCCAACTATAAATCTTATGTAGGTGTTCCTACGTGGACTTCACCCTCTACGCATTCAATTGAACGATACGCCATACCTAACTTCTGCTTCATCCAAAATGCAGACAGGTCCGTGACCATCTCTATTACACGTACTTCACATCTAGCTGTAGTTTTGTATGGCCCACGATTATCTATTATCGTAAGGCAGTCTGCGGGTAGGGCAATCTGACATGCCACTATTACTGCTGTAAACATTTATGTCTCACTGGGTTCTTTCCAGCCCTCTGCCCTCATAGCGTCCTCTACGTGCTTCAATGTAAATGAGCGTCCGTAGTGTGCCTCTACTGCTGTACGCACGTAGAATACATCACTGTGAGGGATATGTAAACGGTCAAGGGTATTGGTACGTATAGCTTCATAGAAAGCATCAAGTACATTATCTGTGTATAGTTTTACTGATTTTCTACGTTTTGTCAAGGGAAAACTTTCATAGCACGTATTTTATCACGTATAGGATACTTAGCATAGTACACTTATAGTGTTATAGTTAAGTGTACTTACAAAGAAATTATTAATACATATAACTGTATAGCTAAGTGTTATTATAATTTAACTAATAAACATTTAAGTGTAACACTATTAGTGTGTTTTAGTTATACTATAATTATACCAAATTGTGCAAGCATTGTCAATCCCTAAAATGCAATACCCTACCAAATAAATATAAACTGCACAAAAAATAGGCACAATATGTGTAACTGCACATATACTAGGCAATATAATTATTGTCAGTTGCTCCTGTGGTTAACAGTGAATTTACCTAATCTGTGTATTTATGTGTATACATGTACTACCCTACCCCCACTGGCTCATGCCCACCCCCGCTATGTCTGCGGATATGTGCGGCATGTGTGCCTGTGACGCAGATTATGCGCCTATATGTTGCGTGTGATGCGTATGTGTGAGGCCAGATGTAGCATTTAACCTGCTATATATGCCGAAGGCAACTGTTATGTTATCAGTCGCCATTCTAAAAGAATGATGTGAGGCACGAAATCTGCAAAGTGAGGATGAATTGCAGTGGCGGAGCATATACCCCCTTGGGGTAACTGTCAGCGACACAGAGTCCGATGTCGGACAGCTTTCTTCATGTGCGCAGGGAAAAATCACACGCCTTTTGGTGCGCATTATGCGTACGGAAAATGGCGTACATTTTTATTGTTGACAGTCTCAGCGGCATCTGATTTAGATAATGGGGCAACGGCAATCAAGCCGAATTGCGAAACATAAACGGAGTTTATACCATGTCTAAGAAAAACGCTAACGTAGTTACTGCTGAAAACAACACTCTGGAATCACAGGGCAAGGCATTACATGCTAAGTGGAAGCGTATCGTGAAGGCCGAGCAAAAGCAGATTACGGAATTTGATTTACCTTTAGGTAAAGTGATGGTGGCACTTGCCGCTGAAAGCGGTGGCAATATCAAAAAGTCTCGTTTGCAGGATTGCAACATACACAATATCCCGAAGCAAAGACGTAGTGATGCCAAACAGCTTGCCGAATTGTGGGATAATCTGCAAGATTATTTGCCTCGCTTCACTTCAACATCCGCTATGCTGAAAGCATACAAGGCTGATAACAAGCCTGCTGAAGAGCCAAAGGCTGAACAGGTAGCAGATGAAACTACCGAAGGTAAAACGTCCGATGTCGGACAAACTGAAACTCAGCCAAAGGCAAAGCGTATGTCCCCTGATGATGTAGCGGAATCTGTGCTAGATATGCTCGATGCCAATGGCATTACACTAGCACAATTCGAGGCATCGTTTGATTCACTGAAAGCCATCCTAAAGGATGAAGACACAATCAAAAAGGCAGTAGCGTAAGCTACTGTCCAACCTCTTTTTATTTACGGAGTAAATACAATGTTAGCACAATTATTCCTAATCCTATTAGGATGTATCACATTCTCATTAGGCATTTGCCTAATCTGTCTATCACTCATTTACACAGTAAATCACGATACTGTTTATGCCTTGATTGCAATGGCAACAGGCTTTGGCGGTGTTATGTATGGAATACATATTTGTGAGGAATCAGCATAATGGCAAAGCGTCATATCATCCCTATGGGTAAGCATAAGGTATCTGTGCAATCACAGCTTGCAGGTGTATCACTTCGTGATGACCAGATACCCTATGGCGAAAAGCATTTGTGTTTGTATGAAGGCCAGATTGCCAACATGCAAGCGGCATATGATGCTCGTATACAAGAGCAAGCACGGCATGAGCGTATACTTTTGTTAAAACAAAAGATGCTTGACAAGGGCTTGCTATAGTTTATGCTGACCTTAATGAAACGTCCGATGTCGGACAAACTTAACGGAGTTAAACATGTCATACAATGTTCATATCACAATGAAGTCCAACAACAAAAAGGTTGGCAAGATACCTGTATCCACTACATCTGCCAGCACTTGCCCTGCTATCTGTCCATTCAATCATGCCAATGAGGGTGGATGCTATGCCAATGCAGGGCCGCTTGCTATGCACTGGGCAAAGGTGACTGACGGCAATCGTGGTGATACATGGGAAGTGTTTGTTGGTAAGATTGCCAATCTCAAAGCTGATACATTATGGCGGCATAATCAGGCAGGTGACTTGGCAGGTAATGGTGACAAGCTGGATGCCAAGGCTAACTTCCAATTATCAGAGGCTAACAAAGGCAAGCGTGGTTGGACATACACTCACTATGACGTACTGAACAGCAAGCATAATGCAAGCGTTGTTCAGCAGATGAATGGCGATGGGTTTGTCGTCAATCTGTCCGGCAACAATCTTGCCCATGCTGATGACCTGTACGATATGGGCATTGCACCTGTCACAACGGTATTGCCTTCAGACCAGATGACCAACACTGTAACCCCCAAAGGTCGCAAAGTTGTAGTATGCCCTGCTGTTGTCAAAGACGATGTATCATGTGAATCATGTGGCCTATGTGCAAGAATGCGTGATGCAATCGTTGGCTTTCCTGCTCATGGCAATGGCAAAAAGAAAGCTGATGCCGTTGCTTCTGCATAAACCCTTATGTATATCTTATGTGATAAATACACTTGAAACTTTAGTGAAAGTGTTTTATCACTTAGATATACTAGACAAGTCCGATGTCGGACAAAATGGAGATTGAAAATGACTGAATTATTCTTAGTGCTGTACTCACCCAAAGATGAAACATTGTGGGAGTGCTATTCTACAGTGCATGACCTGTCTGTAGCGGCAGATATATCGCTAGAGTTAAACGCCAAAGGCTACCGGACTAATGTGCAGTCTGTGTTGCTGGATGAGTATGGGCAGGTGATGGATGATTAGGCGTATCAATCCCGTTGCCAAAGCGGTAGCTATGAGTAGGCGTAAAACATCTACTCAGGTAATACCTGACAAAAAGAAATACAATCGCAAGAAGGATAAAGACAATGCAAATCAAACTAGAAAAAATGAAATCACTGAAGACTAAGCCACGCCAGCCAAAGCGTGACGATTGGAAGCGTGACCGTAAGGCCATGCGTAAGGCAAAGCAGATGACACAGGAGAAGATGTATGCCTAACATGACTTGGAATGATGTTGCCCAAACCGAAACGGAAAAGCGTTTCATGACAATGTATGGATGCACACAGGATGACATGGTGTGCATGATGAATGACCCGATGAATTTTATTGGTGGACATTATATGCTTGCAATGTCCATCCTATCTGATGCACAAGAGTGCATTGCCCGTGGTATGGATGAGACTGCTAGGCAGTACATCAATCGTGCTAAATATGTTCTGCGTGAGTGGAACAAGGACTAACCCCAAGAAGTCCGATGTCGGACAAATTAACCAACAGTAAAAGGAGACTATATCATGACTATTCAAACTATCACATTTCACCAGCGTTCAACAGGCAAGACAGGTCAGGTGCTTGCATCACCAGAGATTGAGCGTAAGCTGTCTAAGGTAGAAGCACTTTATAAGCAGTATCATGGCGTGAAGCTAGGCCGTTACAACTTCTACAATATGATGCTTGAGTATGCTCGTGAAGCAAAAACTGACTGTGGTGGTTACTTACAGTATACAACGGAGGCTGTTGCTGGTATCTTCTTGGACGCTATGCACAAGGAATTGGGCAAGGCTGTACGCAGAAAGAATACAGATAAGCCTGTGACTGTAGAGATTGGCAGTGTAACTATCAACAATCTGCGTGACCTTGCTCGTCAGGGTCGTGGCAAAGCTAAGAAGGTAGCTTAGTGACTGTCTGGATGTGTCCTGAGTGTGGTGGTACGAATGTGTGGGAACTGTCATGGGTTCGTACCAACCGCATATCATTCATGATGGAATATGATGAAGATGTGCAGTTATATGATGAGGCATGGCCTGAACCGCAATGCAAGTGTGATGATTGTGGAGCAGACAAAGTGCATCTAATTGAGGCAGAAGCATCTGCCTAAATGTATTGGCAAGGCGTGGAGTAGTCGGGTTCTACTGCATCAGTAGCGAAGGCCATGCCTGTGGGGGTGTTCTCTCACCCTCTGTATTGAGGGAGTTGTGACCCCCCACTGCCATGTTTAATAGGAGTATAAAAATGAGATATATTAATTCTGAGACAGGCGAACTACACATACCAGAGTTTGCACATGGTTACTTGCTATGTTACTCATTATACCACGCAAATGAGGTTCGTGAATCAGGAGAAGATGACTGGTGGGAGCAGGTAATAGATGTGCCATTGTCTGCTGGTAAACATTGTGAATATCAAACCTACGACCTAAACTTTTGGATTGACGATGAGGATGATAGTACGATGTATTGCACTGCCTATGAGGTGTGGCATAATGAGGCAGGGGATGCTTACACAAAGACAGATGAACATAGGAGATTGTGGTGATGAATTGCTGGCACTGTAACACAGAACTGATATGGGGATGTGACCATGACGCAGAAGCGTATGGATGTGAAGATACATATTTAATAGTTAGTAACTTGCATTGCCCTAATTGTGGGTGTGATGTAGATGTATATTTACCAAAGGAGAATGACAACGATGCTAGCTGAAGCACTTGTATGCCTAGCACTTAACGTGTATCATGAAGCCCGTGACCAGCCCTTCATTGGGCAGGTTGCAGTGGCACAGGTAGTGATGAACAGGGTGCGTGATAACAGATATCCGAATGATGTATGCGAGGTGGTCAAACAAGGTGAGACATATTCGTGGAAGCCTGACTTTCCTGTGCGGCATCGGTGTCAGTTTAGCTGGTACTGTGACGGTAAATCAGATAAAACGCCTGACAGTACAGCATGGGAGAAAGCCTTGTTGATTTCATACGGTGTATATCATGGCAACTTAGATGATTTCGTTGAGGGTGCTACACATTATCACGCATCCTATGTTCTGCCTGAGTGGGCAGATACAAAGACAAAGGTTGTACAAATAGGCGAACACATATTTTATAGATGGGAGAATGAAGATGCCTAAATACAAATTACATGGAACTATGTTCACATATATGGACGCTATCGTTGAGGCGAAGGATGAGGAAGAAGCCATTGCCTTGGCTGATGCAGATAAAGTAGAATGGTATGAGGTTGGTGGTGATTGGGAACACCATGAGGATATGGTATTTTTAGAAGAGGGAGATAGCAATGAGCAAGAAGAATAAGACTACATTAGAACTGACCCCGATGGAAGCTAACGCTCTGATGGTCATGCTTGACAGTGAGATAGAAACCATCTTCACATATGATGGTATTGACCCGATTGCAGACTGGGAAAGTGCAGACCTGTATGCCTACCGACTGCTGGCATACAAAAGGTACAAGCAATGGTACATGGAGAATCACGGTGATTAAACACATCTGCCAGCATTGCAAGAACACCATGCACATACCAAAAGAATGGTTGCTATATGCACACAAGCTGGTATGCTATGTGTGTAGTAATGAGATAAAGCATAAGGAGAATAAAGATGAGTAACATATACAACTTAATCATGGACAGTAGACACAACCCTCTGTCCCACATACCTGACACAAACACACGGCACATGGTGATGCAAGTATTGGCATGGATGTGGTGCATCATATTCAGTATGTATCTGGGTAGCATTGTTGCATTCGGTATCAGTGCCGCAATACATGCCTTGGTCATTGCTGGTATATTCATCACAGTGGGTGTGTTTGAGACAGCCAAGCGTAAGCCTACCTATTTCGGTGGGCTAGGCCGGGGCAATGGGGGTGAGCATGAATGAGGAACTACCACTTGACCATGAGCCTAGCTTTGACCATTGGGCTAAATGTATTGCCAACGATGACATAGCTACAGGCTATCACACAAACTGGGATTATGCCTACGAACAGGCGTGGCATTGGCTTGATGCTGAATACAACTACAGCTACGAATATCAATGGGGGTGAACATGAATAAGATAATGAGAAGGCTAGGACTAAAAGATGACTACGGCTACTGTGACACCAGCATTGTTGGGTTCATTGTAATCTGGTCTGCGTTTGGCTATATGTTTTATGTAGCCATAGATGGGATAGTAGAAAGGATAATAGGATGAATAGATTTCTAATTGAGCATCACCCTGATGCAATAGCCAAGTCACTATGTGACCAACACATTGTGAAGATGCCATTGGAAGAGGCACAGATGCTATGCACAAGCATATGGCATCATGCACCAGAGTATGCAGAGGCACATGAATTGTACAAACCTGTGCATCAGAAGCACCCATGTACCTTGTGGGCAATGGAGACTAGGGCAAACTTTGTGTTTGCTTTCAACCTGTACACATCTATGCTGTGTGAGTACCATCACAGGTATGACAAGTGGCATGGTGCAGGTAATCCTAGTACGACTAACAAGGATGCAAGGCCACAACACATACTAGCCGCCCGTCACTTGATACCTGATGGACAGTTAACGCCACACCCACAATGTTTCAGTGGACTTGACCACTTAAAGACAGATGAGACATGGCCTATTGCTGCATACCGTGCGTTCTACACAGTTGACAAGATGAAGTTCGCAAGGTATAACAAAGGACGTAGTATGCCACAATGGATGAAAGGAGAAGTAGCATGAGCAAAAAAATAGAGAACATGACACAAGATGAACGCCTTGCCTATTGGGCAAAGCAACAGGAAGCTGAACGCAAAGATAGACAAAAAGCTATTGATGCACTATCTACTGAACAACTACTTGCCGTGCATACAATGTACAAACTAGCTAAAGATATTGTAGATGAAGCGTTGTATGGTGCTGGTGTGCGTTACATATACTGTGATACATTCAATCAATTAGAGGACACAGTGCAGATAATAAATAGACAATTTAACATGGATGGGCGATAAGTAATGGAAATAATTGCCGGAATTATTATTGGTAACTTGATTATTACATTCATAGTTGCTAGTATATAACACACTATCAGTTGACATTTAACAAACAGAAGGAGATGAGATATGCCGTTTGATATTCCAATGCAGGACATGATTCCTGAGAACCTTGACTTTGCTGTAGAGTTTGAGCCTACAAAGGTGAAGGACAAGAAGTATGTAATCAATGGTGATACAGGCGAATACATTGGTGTCGTAGGTGACACATTCCAGTGTGCATCACACACAGATTTCTTTGAAGGTGTACACAACACTGTGACTGAGAACTTAGGTGAGGCTGAGTGTGACAGCATGAACATGAAGTGGCGTACTGCTCGTCAGAATGCTTGGGCTATGCTTGACATGACCCTGCCTAATGTGACTGCCCGTATTGAGACAGACAAACACAGCACTACTATTGCCCAGCGTATCATTGCTTTGCATGGCATTGATGGTAGCTGTTCCAACCAGACATTCTTCGGTGCTATAGATTTCTTCTGCACTAATGGCATGATACGTGGTGAGCATGACAAGATACGCAGGAAGAACACTGCTAACTTTACAATGGACAGGTTCATCCGTGACCTACGTGAAGCTACGCAGTCTTTCTATGCACAGTCAGAGCGTCTGCAAGGCTGGGCTAACAAGCCTCTGTATGTAGGCGATGTCAAAGCTATGCTTGAGACACTACTAAAGTCTGACCGCATGGCAGAAAAGATGTTCGGCTTATACAATCAAGAGGCGAGTGTGCGTGGACAGAATGTCTGGTCACTGTACTCTGCCTTTACTAACTATGCCAGCTATGCCGATGAACGTAACGGCTTCAACCTACGTAACACTGGCAAGGATACAACGGCTGTGTCCATGTTCCAACGTGAGAACAAGGTATCACAGTGGATTGAAAGCAAGCCATTCAAGGAGTTGATTGCAGCATGAGTGAAGAATGGAATGGCCCACAAAGTTTTTGGCAGTGTTTTTGGAGCAAGGAGCATGGCTTCTATAGATACTACGAGAGAAATGAGTATTTAGAGGAATATATACACACAAAATACGGAGAGAAAAGTGTAGCTTGGAAACTTTTGTTTAAGTATTGGGCTGTGTGTGAGTTCTTTGATGATATTCACACCATTACTAAAGGTGATGGTATATATTGGCAGGATTGGGAAACTAAAATGACGTTACGTGATTATCTTTATGTAACACTAATACGTATTCCCTTTATGCGTGTGTGGCATTACATAAAGTATGATGTGCTTAATATGACATACGATGACCCACATCTAGGGTGTTACAGTTACCCTAATTGTGATGAAGCACCCAACGGATGCAGTCATGTTAGGGGTAAGGACGTAGAACAGTATGGATATAGAGACTAGGAGATGACATGAAAACAGTTGAAGATTTAGTATTGACATACTATTCTTCTAACGATTTCAGTATGTTAAGAGAGCGTAGTCAGAAGGACTACAGATACTTTCTTGGCATACTGGTCGGTGAGTTTGGTGATGCAGACTTTAACGAGGTCACAAGTAAGCAAGCCAAACACATATATGAAGAATGGGTAAAGCGTGGCATCACGTTTGCAAACCATGTGTGTACTGTGTCATCACTTGTGTACAGGTACGCAATGGAGATGGAGTACACCACTAACAATCCTTTTGCTAACATCAAACGTAAGACACCTAAACAACGCAAGGTTGTATGGACAGAGCAGGACATACAGAAGTTCCTGTCATTCTGCTATGGTGACTTTGCCTATCGTAACATTGGCCTGATTGTACACATGGCATACGAATGGTGTCAGCGGCTGGGTGACATGCGGTTGCTTACATGGGATGTGCTGGACTTGGATGAACAGAAGCTGTTTCTTGAACAGTCGAAGCGTAGGGCAGAGGTAACTCTACCTATCAGTGATGACTTGACAGCTATGCTGGTACAGCAGAAGGATGACTTCGGCTTTCAACAGTACGTTGTTCCCCGTCCAAGACCCGTCAGTGGCTCTTATCATCCGTACAGTATAGATAGACTGTCCAAAGCAGGGCGGCAAGCTATGAGGCTTGCAGGGCTACCAGAGGAGTTACGTCTGATGGACTTGCGTAGGACAGGCACAACTGAAATGGTTGAAGCTGGTGTCGGTATGGCACAAATCATGTCGGTTACAGGACATAGTAACCCACAGTCAGTTAAACCATACATGAAAAATACATTTGCGAGTGCAAATTATGCATTGACAACACGAGAAATGCATGATATAAGCATACACAAGTGCCGCACAGGAGAGTGATACATGTATAATAATATATTAAACACTATAAGTGATATAGATATACCTAATGGTAGTACAAAGAGAATGAATTGTCCTAATTGTAATGGGTACAAAACATTTACTGTCACTAACAATATGGGTTCTCTTGTGTGGAATTGTTACAAGGCTTCGTGCAATATCAAAGGCGGTACTCGTGTTCATCTTACGGTAGATGACATACGTGCTGGCTTTGCTGGTGCAGAAGACTTTGCTTCTCAGGAAACATTCAGTATGCCTGAGTACATCGTGCCAGCTAACTTCGATGTGGCTGAATGGGCTATGGAATTGTATGGCCTTGACGCAGAGGAGTTGGGCTTGATGTACGATGTCAAGGAGCAACGTGCTGTCTTTCCCATAAGGCATGACACAAAGGTTGTAGATGCAACAGGACGTGCATTGACACATCGCCTACCTAAATGGAAAAGATATGGGAATAGTGGCTTGCCTTATGCTCATGGCTATGGTAAGGTCGCTGTAGTTGTTGAGGACTGTGTGAGTGCCGCAGTTGTAGGAAATGACGTATGGTGTGGGGTTGCCGTGTTGGGTACGTCACTATCCGAATCACACAAGAGGTATCTCTCACAGTTCTCAACGGCAGTCATTGCATTAGACCCTGATGCACTGCCAAAGACTCTGGCTATGGCTAAAGAGTTACGAGGTTATGTAGATAATGTTCGTGTCTTACGCTTGACAGATGATTTGAAATACCGTAATCCAACAGACTTTGAAACCCTAACCCACATAGGAGACTAACAACATGGAACTATCATTAGTACGTAGCCTTATGGACAAGTCGTTCTACGATGACCATCGTGGTTCTAAATGTCCTGACCGCCTGTTCAGTAAGGATGTACGTAAGATTAAACAGGCAATTGATAAAGCAATGGATAGGTATGAACGTACCGTTACGCCAGATGAGATTGAAGCATTGTTCATGTCTAACAATCCAACGCTGACTACTGCACAGAAGCAAGCCTTTGCTAGTCTGTTTGCTTCTATCAAGAAGGAACAGCCTATGGGTGGTGACATCGCACAAGAGGTGCTGTCTAAACTATTCCAGCAGGTAGTCGGTGAGGACGTAGCTAACATAGGCTTTGATATGGTCAATGGTGATGCCACTACACTTGAAACACTACGCAGTCTGCTTGAACGCTATGGTGATGACTTCGTGCCTAACCTTAACATTGAGTGGGATGATATCAGTATTGAAACACTCATGGCAAAGGCAGAGTTGGAAGCACGTTGGCAATTCAACCTACCTTCTGTAACACGTAAGGTAGAGGGCGTAAGTGGTGGTCAGCTTATTGAGGTAGGTGCTAGACCTAATACAGGTAAGACATCATTCCATGCTAGCTTGATTGCTTCACCGGGCGGGTTTGCACATCAAGGTGCAAGATGCATCGTTCTCTGTAACGAAGAGCCTACCCACCGTGTCGGTGCTAGATACCTTACGGCAGCAGCAGGTATGTCTGCCGCAGAGGTAAAGAATAACATGGGCAAGGCCAAAGCATTGTATGAACCTGTGATGAACAACATTGCGATTAAAGATGCAGGTGGTCGTGATATGCCTTGGGTTGAGTCTGTATGTAAGGCATACAAGCCTGACATACTGGTGCTTGACATGGGTGACAAGTTTGGTGTAGCTGGTTCATATTCCAGACCGGATGAAGCCTTGAAAGCCTGTGCTATTTATGCTAGACAGATAGCAAAGACATACGACTGTGCTGTATTCTACATGTCACAGTTGTCAGCAGAAGCAGAGGGTCGTACTACACTGAACCAATCCATGATGGAAGGTTCACGTACAGGTAAGGCAGCAGAGGCTGACCTTATGATACTGATTGGTAAGGCGGCTACTGTCGAAGGACAAGAAGAAGATAGTCCAATGCGTCACATTAATATCGTGAAGAACAAGCTGAATGGCTGGCACGGTATGGTAAATGTGAATTTGGACTACAAGACAGCGAGGTATGAAGGATGAAGGTAACACTAGACGTAGAGAACGTAGGACAGAAGAGGGATGGTAAGTTACACCTTGACCCTTTTGAACCTGACAATTCTCTTACTATGGTCGGTATGCTTACCGATACAGATGAAGAAAGGCTGGTCACGTTTGACCATCAGGACTGTGAGCCTACGCCAAACGGACACGCTTTGGTACAAGAGTGGTTAGATAAAGCAACTGTACTCATCATGCACAATGCAGCGCACGACTTGCTGTGGTTGTGGGAGTCTGGCTTTACATATACAGGTGCTGTCTTTGATACTATGCTTGCTGAGTATGTGTTACAACGTGGGTTGAAAGAGCCACTGTCTCTTGAGGCATGTGCTGAACGGTACGAGTTGGACACACAGAAGCAGGATAGTTTGAAGGAACACCTAGCCAAAGGTGGTACTGCATACAACATGGAATACAACAAGCTGGCAGAGTACCTGTCTGCTGACATCCATGCTACACAGCAGCTATCTAACAGACAGATGTACAGATTAAATACACCTGAAGATGCGGGGCTTATGAACAGTGTCGTGCTTACTAATGAAGTATGCGTTACACTAGCCCGTATGTATCAGCGTGGCTTTACTGTAGACATGAAAGCACTACAAGAAGTGCATGATGAGTTCTTGCAAGAGAAGGAGACATTGATACATGAGTTACAAGCACACGTTAGGAATCTTATGGGTGATAGCCCTATTAATCTTAATAGTCCAGAACAGTTATCTTGGGTAATCTATGGACGCAAGGTTGTAGACAAGCAGTACTGGGGTAATGCTATTGACCCTTACATGGGTGATGCAGACTTTCGTAGTCTAGTGGCTGGTGGTACTGAGCGTGTGTACAAGACTAAGGCAGAGCAGTGTAGTAATTGTAATGGCTCTGGTTATATTAGAAAGGTAAAGAAAGATGGGACATTATTTGCAAAAGCTAATCGTTGCCCTAGTTGTGCTACTGCTGGTTACACTTTCACACCTACCGATGCGTTGGCTGGCCTCAAGTTCAAGCCCCCTTCGGCAAAGTGGGCCAGTGCTAACGGATTCAGCACAAGTAAGGGAAACCTTGAAACACTAGAGGGTGCTGCTCGTGCCAAGGGCATGGATGATGCAGTAGACTTCCTAGCTAAAGTACGTAGGCTATCAGCCGTTGACACGTATCTCTCTTCATTCGTTGAGGGCATACGTATGTTTACTAAGCCTGATGGCAAGTTGCATGTACGTTTGCTACAGCATCGCACATCAACAGGCAGGTTCAGTGGGGCTGACCCTAACATGCAGAACATGCCAAGAGGTGGTACATTCCCTGTCAAGAAGGTGTTTGTATCTAGGTTCAATGGCGGCAAAATACTTGAGGCTGACATGGCCCAGCTAGAGTTTCGTACTGCCGCATATTTATCACAGGATGGAGTTGCAATTGAAGAAGTATCTACTGGATTTGATGTACACAGTTACACCGCTAAAGTTATTACCGAAGCTGGTCAGCCTACGGATAGGCAGACTGCGAAAGCGCATACCTTTGCGCCCCTTTACGGGGCAACGGGGTTCGGACGCACACCTGCCGAAGCAAAATACTACACACACTTCACAGAGAAGTACAAAGGTATCGGGGTTTGGCATACCAGATTGGCTAAAGAAGCTATAAACACACGTAAAATTACTACACCATCAGGTCGTGAGTTTTCTTTCCCCGATGTGGTACGTAAACATAATGGTAGGGTATCACACTTTACACAGATAAAGAACTACCCCGTACAGTCGTTTGCAACGGCAGACATCGTGCCTATTGCACTGCTGCATATTGATAAACTACTTGACGGTATGCAGTCATGTGTGGTAAATACTGTACATGACAGTATCGTGATTGATGTACACCCTGACGAAGAAAGGCAGGTAATTGAACTAATCAATCGAACTAACAATGAGTTACCTAATTTGATTACATTACGATGGGGTATTGACTTTAATGTACCGCTTCTGCTAGAGTCAAAGATAGGTGATAATTGGCTTGACACTAAAGATGTTATCTGATATAACTATCAAACTTTCAAAATGTATAAGGAGATAAACATGACACAAGTAATGACTATAGACACTAATAACTTCGCAGCAATGGCTTCAGCTATGGGCATTGCATCCGAAGGTGGTACTTCAAAGAAGCAGTCCAGCACACTAGCACGTCTTCGTCTGAACCACTCACCCATCTTGGGCAGTGATAAGATTCTAGTGAAGGGTGGTACGTATAAGCTGGACGTTCCAGATGGTGGCACATACTATGGCTCAACCATCAAGATGCGTCCATACCTACAACGCTTTATGTATAAGCGTTTCATCAAGGGCATGGGAGACCAGCCAAACCGTTACGTTAAGACTGTGATGGCTAATGACTTGAACATTGACCTGAAGGACAATGATGGTGGATTTAACTGCGGCAAACCTGCTGGTTACATTGCTGACTTCAAATCGTTACCAGAGAAAACACAGGACTTAATTAAACAGATTAAGCGTGTTCGTGTTGTGCTTGGTACAGTAGAACTGGTTGATGCTGTGGATGAGAACGGTAATGAAGTACAGGTTGACGAGACCCCATTTATCTGGGAGATTGAAAACCGGGATGCGTTTAAGAGCGTGGGTACTTTGTTTACTAAGCTGAATAAGATGAAGCGTTTCCCTGTTCAGCACACAATGACAGGTAATTCAGAAGAGCGTAAGCTACCTAATGGTAACAGCTTCTACCTTCCTATTGTGTCACTTGACCTGTCAAACACACTTGAGTTGACAGACAAAGAGCAAGACACCTTCGGTGACTTCCTATCATGGGTTGAGAACTATAATGAGTACATCATCAATGCTTATGCAGAGAAAGCCACTAGCAAGAACGATGAGGAACTCGATGAGTTGAATATTAATGATGTTGTAGACATCGAAGTTGATGAAGAGGTAGCGTAATGAATCACCCTGCTGAAATGGCGTTGTATCAGTACATGGAAGATGCTGTCAAAGGCACTACCACCATGTCAGATGATACCATCCAACAAGTTGCACAGGATGTATCAGATGCACTGAAGCGTCAGTTCGGTGGGGGCAATAAGCGTGATGGGTTTGGCTTACGTATGTCTAACATAGGTAGGCCATCCTGTCAGCTTTGGTTTGAAAAGAATAAGCCAGAGACAGCGTTGCCTCGCCCTACAACATTCGTTATGAACATGATGCTTGGCGATATTGTTGAAGCAGTGTTTAAAGGTTTACTTAAAGAAGCAGGAGTGGAATATGAAGATAGCAAAAAGGTTACTCTGGAGTTGCCTGACCATTCTATTTCTGGGACATACGATATTGTCATTCGGGATGCAGTTGATGATATTAAATCAGCTTCCGATTGGTCATACAGAAACAAGTTCCAATCATACGAGAGTCTGGCAAGCGGTGACAGCTTTGGATATGTTGGTCAGCTTGCCGGATATGCAGCAGCCTCTGGAAAGAAAGCTGGCGGCTGGTGGGTTGTAAACAAAGCCAATGGTGACTTCAAGTATGTACCAGCAGATGGTCTGGATGTAGACACAGAGTTAGTTAAGATTGAAGAGAACATAGACAAGGCATTGAGTAATGACTTGGAAAGATGTTTTGAACCAGAAAAGGAGACATTCAACGGTAAGGAAACAGGCAACCTTGTACTCAACAAGGGATGCACATTCTGTTCATATAGAAAAGCGTGTTGGCCTAACATGAAAGAGTTACCTGCTGTAAAGTCTAAGGCACGTGACCCTAAGATTGTTTCCTACATTAAACTATCAGAGGAATACGATGCCGCCTAACTTTAAACAATTTAAAGCGGCACGTAAGTATGGGTATCGGTCTGGCTTAGAGGTTAAGATTTCAGACTATCTTAAAGAACTAAAGATTGACTTTGGTTACGAGTGTATTAAGATAGAATGGGAAGACCTAGCCTACCGTACCTATACACCAGACTTCGTGCTTCCCAATGGGATAATCATTGAGAGTAAAGGAATGTTCACAGCCGCAGATAGGCGCAAGCACTTAGCCATCAAACGGCAGCATCCTAATCTTGATATACGATTTGTCTTTGAGAATAGTAGACGCAAGCTACGTAAGGGTGCTAAGTCTACCTATGGAGAGTGGTGTGATAAGTATGGGTTTCAATGCTACACACGTATCATTCCAGAAGAATGGCTCAAAGAAAAAGGCAAGAACAAACATCCCGCCTTTATTAAGTTTGGCGGTGGCAAGATAAAAAGGAGAAAGTGAACATGACAGATGAGGAATACACAGCTATAGAAAGAGATGATTTCGTAGTACGAGTAAGACCCTTTAAAGATAATAAGGGTTCATGGAATGGTGAGATTGATATAGCAATCATAACCCAACCTGAAAACAGTTTCGATGATGAGGACTACTTTCAACTGACACACTTCTGTAAGATGCTTGCATCTACTGTGCCTATAATGGAAGACAATGAAGAACTTCGTAGCCTAGTTCATGAATATGTTACAGATATTGTTGACAAAGAGAGGGACTATCTGGTAGAACTAGAGAAAGGTCCAAAGGTTATCGACAGAGATGATAACATCATCACTATTGACTTTGGTACTACAACGAAAGGGAGTGCATGATGACAAGCTACAGAAACATTATGATGAAGATAGAGGAAGATGCGGAACGGGCTGGAAAAGAAG
>Ga0181415_1000191_pt1 | contig 16864 bp, 14 predicted proteins | sample 38SPOviralmetaG_FD_130140 | JGI IMG/M metagenome (GOLD analysis project Ga0181415, IMG submission 130140) | Marine viral communities from the oligotrophic San Pedro Time Series (SPOT) site, San Pedro Channel, CA, USA - 38 SPOT_SRF_2012-12-11 | ecosystem: Environmental > Aquatic > Marine > Strait...
CTTATGCACCAGCAGTAATTTCTTATCATAATCAAAGTGCAACTGCTTACGGACAAGGTTCTATAGTTTTTGGATTAAGAAATTCAACATCAGATGCCGCACCAACTGAAAGAATGCGTATTCGATATGATGGCAATGTCGGCATCGGAGACACCAATCCTGCTGCAGCTAAATTATCTGTAAAAAATGCAACTGGAGCAATATCTGGAATAAAAATTGAACAAGATCAAGGTTATTATGGATTAGAACTAGATCAGGATGGTAATAATGCAGCACTTTATATAGATTCAGAAGCAACTACAAACTCAAGCATTTACATACCTCAACCAGCTAATACTGCTGGTTCTGTTTTTAATGTAGACGGAGCAAATAATTTAACAACTGGAAGAATAGCGTATTTAGGTTCAAATAGTTCAGACACAGGTACAAGGAATCTGGTTGAAATAGTAAACGACCATGTAAGTGCAACTGGTACAACAGCTTTAAAAATCCAACAAGATAGTACAGGACCAGCTTTAGTTGCTATGGGTAATGTCGGCATCGGGACATCTACTCCTGATAGATTACTTCATTTGGCAGCTGCTTCTCCTGCTATAATGTGGGAAGATACGGATATTAGTGGATTAAAACATCAAATTATAGCTGGTGGAAACGCTGGTTTCGAATATTCAGCAGATATGAATAACACAACAGCTGGCTATCATAGATGGGATGTTGGTGGAAGTGTTGCTATGAAATTAATAGAAGGCGGAAGTCTTAGAATCGGAGATGGCACAAATCCTTCATATAAATTAGATGTTGCTGGTACTCTAAGAGCTACTGGTGATGCAACATTTGGTGCAGCTGTTAATATTGCAAATAATCTTTATGTAGATGGAACAGGTGTGATTGCTAGAAGTGGTAATAATAATATGGACTTTTACACAAATAGTGCTTTGAGATTGAGAATAAATGGTTCAGGCAATGTCGGCATCGGGACCACAAGTCCTAATGTGAGACTTCATGTTAAAAATGATTCTAATGGACTGAGTGTCCCTCTTCTACTTTCAAATAATAGTGCAACTGTCGCTGAAAGAGGAACTGCTATACGATTAGGACAAGGAAATGATGGTGCATATACAGCACAAATTGCCGCAATAATGGAGCAGGGAAGTCCAAGTTTTCTAAATCCATCATTGAGGTTTTACACTATGAACAATGCTTCTGCCGCATCATCTTTAGTAGAAAGGATGCGTATTAGAAGTAATGGTAGAATACACATGGGTTCACATACTGCTGATAATGGCCATACTGTTCAGATAACAGGAACATTATATGCATCAAGTGTGATAAGAAGTGCTACCGATGTTGTCGCATATTATAGTTCTGATGAAAGATTAAAGAAGAATATTAAGACTATTGAAAATCCAATAGAAAAGGTGAAAAAACTACGAGGTGTGGAATATGAGTGGAATGATAAACAAGATATTTATGAAGAAGGTACGAAAGATAGTGGTATTATTGCACAAGATGTACAAAAAGTTTTACCTCAATTAGTAAAGGAAAGAGAAGATGGACATTTAGGTGTTCGTCATGATAGATTGGTTGGATTATTGATAGAGAGTGTTAAAGAACAACAGAAACAAATAGAGGAGTTGAAATCTGAAATACAGGAGTTGAAAGATGGCAGTTCCAAGTAGTGGTGAATTATCTTTACGAGGTATCAAAAGAGAAGTAGAAAATAATAATTATTCTTTAGGTGTTAGTCATAGTAATATTTCATTAACAAATTTGTCTAATGGAACTGATGATACTATAAATACAAGAAATATATCGGCAAATAGACCGAATGTTATTGCCCCACATGCTATGAGTGAATTTTATAGTTATGACCATGATGAAGCTAGTATTGCTGGTTATATGGTAGATGATTTTCAAGGAACACCAACATCAACAAGAGCTAATTTTAATACTACTACTTTAGGGGATAGTTTAACTGCTGGGGATGCTAGTGGTGATGCAAGTGGTGCCAGTACATCAGTAAGACCACTATGGTCAACTTTAGGTGGTGCTACATCTTATCATTCAGGTAATCATTATATAAAAATGGCTAATACCTCTAATTCTAATCATTCACAATGGAGAACTACTCAAGTAGATAAAAGAGATTCATTGTCTCAAGCAAGTATTAGTGTTAGTGGTGTCAAATTTTGTTGGGAATTTGGATTTTACATTGCAAGTGCTGGTAATAAAGATTTAAGATTTGTATTAGAGGCTGGTTCAAGTGTTCCTACGGGTACTTGGAATAGTGGTGGTAGTAATTTTAAAATATATGCATTTACATTTGATGATCAAAGTGGATATATAAGATGGCAAAGATGGGGTAGTTCTGGTTCACAAACAACTGTTGTTCAAACATCAAATAGTTCATTTTCATATAATACTAATCATGTATGTAAAATAACAAAAACTTCAGGTAATCTATGGAATATGACAATAGATGGAACTTCTGTTATGAGTAATACTAAAGAAGCTACTAATGCTTATACACAATTCTATGGATATAGATTTTGGACAGCAAAAAGTGGTACAAGTGGAACTGATAATAGAGTTAATTATTTTAAAACTTATAGGGAATAGCAAATATAATGCCATATACAGATTATTATGAAGAACATTTTGGTAAAGGAGTTTTAGCAAGAGTTCAATACAAAGAAATTGATGAAGATTATGAAATCAACACAGGACATGAGATAAACTTTGGTTGTGCCTCACGGTTATTGAATGATATAGATAGTGATATGATTGGTTTAGTATTCTTTGAAACATCAGATTCAACCATGATAAATCAAATAAAAAATCATAGTGATTTGGTTGAACATATTAAAACTTATTCTTAATAGTATTACGAAAATATAAAACTTATATATTTATTAAATATGGAGATAATTAATGCCAAAATTTAGAATAGTAAAACAATATATAACAGGTTCGGATGCACTTTATGTATCAAAAGTAACTGGTAGTGAGGCGACATTGGAATATGAGAGTGAAGCTTCAGCATATAGGAAAATGATAGAATTAGAAGATGCGGATAGTTCAGGAAGAAAGTATAAAGTTATAGAAATTTAAAAAAACTTTCCAAAAAAATACATTTTGGGATTTTTAAGTTATATTTATTAAAGTAATTATATAAACAATATTAAACAATATAGGAGTTACATTATGGCCGATGAAATTAAATTTACCGAAGATGAGTTAAAATCTTTAAGTGAGTTGAGAGAAACTTATGGAAAAGTTCAACAAGACTTTGGTGCATTGAAAGTTAGACGCTTGGTTTTAGATCAACAATTAGAAGAGTTGGATAATGCTGAAGAAGCTGTCCATAAAGCTTATACGGACAACCAAGAAACCGAAAGGAAATTGGTAGAGGAGTTGAATGAAAAGTATGGTCCTGGTTCATTGAATCCAGAGACTGGAGTTTTCACACCAGCACCACAACCAGAAGCTGAGGAAGCACCAGCAGAATCATAAACTTCTCTCGTTGTTGTGTGATTAACACACAAAATTTTAATTAATTTAATTGGGAGAATAAAATGGCTAGTGAAAGAATAGTAAGTCCTGGTGTATTTACACGAGAAAAGGACTTATCATTTCTACCACAAGGTATTGCTGAAATTGGTGCAGCGATAATAGGTCCTACACAAAAAGGACCTGCTTTCGTACCTACTCAAGTAACGAGTTTTGCACAATTTGAAAATATCTTTGGTGGACTAACAACTGATTACTATGTACCTTATACCGTACAGGAGTATATCAAAAATGCACCGACAGTTACGATTGTTCGTGTAATGGGATTAGGTGGTTATCAACACGAATCTGTAGCTTTAATTATGGATAGTGAGGTTGCTGCTGTAATTAAACCAAGTCAAGGTGCTCAAGCTCAAGATTTTAGTGCTGCAACAGTTTCAGCTGGTGGTACTAAGGCATCCTTTGTTTTAAATCTTACAGATGGTGGTGGTGCTACAGGATATAGTGCTTCACTAGATCCAACATCAGATAGCTTTATATCTAAAATCTTTGGAAGTGATCCTACAAGCACTAATGCTAAGGGATATGTTTATAAGAGTTTTAGATCATTTGGTGCAACACAGGCATCAAATTCTGCAGTTACTGTAGGGTTTGCTAATTCTGCTGGTGAAAATTTTAAATTTGATTATAATAATGCAACTACACCATACATCATTTCGCAGAAAGTTGGTGGAACTGCTAAAAATCTATTTAAAGTTAAAACTCGTTCACATGGTGAAGATGTAAATAGTAAATTTAAAATTGCTATATCTGATACTGCAGCTGCAGGTACTGTTCCTGGTAGTGATTATGGTTCTTTCTCATTGAAAGTATTAAGAAATAATCCAGGTCAAAATAATGATGGAGAAGTATTAGAACAATGGGCTAATTTAAATTTCGATCCAGATTCTGGTAATTTTTTACCAAGAGCAATTGGTGATAGATATGTAACAATAGATTCAGAAGGTAAATTAACCTACAATGGTGATTGGCCAAATAAATCAGTTCATATTTACATTAGTGATTATAGTACAAATTTACAAGGTGTTGATGAAGCAATAGTACCTCATGGGTTTTCAGCTGTATCTCATCCTGTAACAGGTTCAGCTATTCCAAGTGCTAGTTTTGTAACTGCACAGACCAATACATTAGGTGTATTTGACCAAAATGTATATTATGGTTGGGATTTTGGTTCAACTGCTTATGATAACCAACAATATCTTGCACCTATTCCAAGTAATGCTGTAGCTGGTGCTAATATTGCATTTTCATTAGAAAATATGGTAGGTTCAGCTGGTGCTAGTGCAATTGGTGCTGATACATATTCAAATGCCGCTGAAGCTATTTCATTATCACTATCTGCAAAACAACAGAGAAAATTTGTTGTTCCATTTCAAGGTGGTTTCAATGGAGTTGATCCAACAGTAAGTAAAAATACTGGTAATGATATTTCTTCTGTTAATACACAAGGATTGGATTGTAGTGGAACTAATAAAAGTGGTTCAGTTGGGTATAAAAGAGCTATAAATGCTGTTTCAAATCCAGATGAATTTGATATTAATCTATTAGTAACACCTGGTATTATACACGAATATCATAGTGGAGTTACCAAACATGCTATATCAAAAGTTGAACAGAGAGCAGATGCTTTCTATGTGATGGATGGTTCAAGATGGGGTAGAAGTGTTTCAAATGCAGTTGCTGATATAAATGGTATTGATACCAATTATTCTGCTGTATATTATCCCTGGGTTAAAATACTTGATTCAGTAAAAAATAAACCAATGTGGGTTCCGCCTTCTGTAGTATTACCTGGTGTAATATCTTTTACAGATAGTGTGGCACATGAGTGGTTTGCACCTGCTGGTTTGAATCGTGGTGGTTTAGGTTCAGTATTAGAAGCTAAAACAAGATTGACACATACCGAAAGAGATGAGTTGTATGAAGGTCGTGTTAATCCAATAGCATCCTTTCCTGGACAAGGTGTTGTTGTTTTCGGACAAAAGACACTACAAGGTAAACCATCTGCATTGGATAGAATCAATGTAAGAAGATTGTTAATTAGACTTCGTAAGTTTATTGCAAGTTCTTCAAGATTCTTAGTCTTTGAACAAAACACTGCTGCTACTCGTAACAGATTCTTAGGAATAGTTAATCCTTTCTTAGAATCAGTTCAAGCAAATAGTGGTTTGTCAGCATTTAAAGTGGTAATGGATGATTCCAATAACACTCCAGATGTTGTAGATAGAAACCAATTGGTCGGACAAATCTTTATCCAACCTACAAGAACTGCCGAGTTCATTGTGTTGGATTTTGTAATCTTACCTACTGGAGCTGCGTTCCCAGAGTAAGTCTAACTTATACATATAAACGCATTGAGAAGCCCCACTTTTTTAGTGGGGTTTTTCTTTTTATAAATAACTTCAAAAAAACTTCTAATAATGATACTATACCACTATTCATTTTTTTTACTTTTCTTATATTTATTAATGTATAACAAAACCTAACTTTTGGAGAATATAATGGCTGATATTTTAAATGCAGACGAAATCTTTTTTACCCCGTTTGAACCGAAACAGAAAAATCGGTTCGTGATGTACTTAGAGGGTATTCCATCATATTTTGTAAAAACTATGGCTAGACCACAGATTCAATTTGAGGAAATAGCGTTGAACCATATTAATACTACACGATATATTAAAGGTAGAGGAACATGGCAGGCAATGGAATGTACTTTATACGATCCAATTGTTCCAAGTGGTGCTCAAGCAGTAATGGAATGGGTAAGATTACATAAAGAATCAGTAACAGGTCGTGATGGGTATAGTGATTTTTATAAGAAAGAAATTAAATTTAATCTTTTAGGTCCAGTAGGTGATAAAGTTGAGGAATGGGTATTGAAAGGTGCTTTCTTAACTGCTGCCAATTTTGGTGATTTATCGATGGATGAAGCAGCTGCTATTACAGATATATCATTAACTATCCGATACGATTACGCTATCTTATCATACTAAAGGATTAAGAATGCAATTTTTAAGAGAAATGTTGTCAAGCGATGCGAAAATATCATCAAAGAGATTTGTGGGATTCGCATCGTTTTTCATGTTAATATGTTGTTGGGGTGCAGATACCTTTACAGCATTTGAGGTCAAAGATAAAATATTAGAATGTTTCATGTACATAACCGTTGTCGGTTTAGGAGTAACAGCTGCAGAAAAGTTTGGTAAAAAATAGAAGTCCTTTCTATTTATTAATATAGTTATAATTTAAAATAGGTTTTAAAACTCACAAGGAGAATATAATGTCAGAACAGAAATACGCATTTCCTACAGAAGTGCTTTCATTGCCGTCTAAAGGTTTGTTATACCCAAAAGACCATCCATTAAGTTCAGGTCAAATAGATGTAAAATACATGACCGCTAAAGAAGAAGATATATTAACATCAACTAATCTAATAGAAAAGGGATTAGTAATTGATAGAGTATTAGAGTCAGTTATTGCAGATCCTGATGTAAAATTAGATGATTTGTTTATTGGTGATAAAAACGCATTAATGGTAGGTACAAGAGTATTGGGTTATGGTAAAGAATATGTAGTTGAAATAACAGATCCAGATACTGGATTAGAGGTTGAACATTCATTTGATTTAACTGCAATGAAACATACTAAATTTAATAGTAAATTATTTACTCCAGGTGAAAATAAATTCGAATATACACTACCTAATAGTAAAAGGAAACTTGAATTTAAATTGTTAACACATAAAGATGAAAGAGCGATAGATAGTGAATTGAAGGCTATAGAGAAATTAACAAAAGTTACTGGAGTGGATAAAACTTTAACTACAAGATTAAAGAAACAACTCATTTCAGTAGATGGTGAAACAGATGTTATGAAAATTAATGATTTTGTTGATAATCAATTTTTAGCATTAGATACAAGAGAATATCGTAAATATGTTGAAACCATTACTCCAGATGTTGAATTTAAATTAGAATATAAAAGTCAAATAGGAGAGCTCCACACGGTAGAAGTACCAATGGGAGTTCGATTTTTTTGGCCTGACTCCGAGTTATAAGAAAGTAGTTCATGAGGAGATATTTCTCCTCTGTCATCATTCAAACGGATTTACACATAGTGAAGTGTATAGTATGCCACTCCATTTGAGAAACTTTTATTTAAAACAACTTATTGATTTGAAAAAAGCGGAAAATAAGGCACAGGAAGATGCTAATAAACGAATTGGCGGTAGCTTATAAAATTCTGTTTTTTAATATTTATTATTGAATACTTCTATTCATTTATAAGGAAAATATTATGAAAATTACAATGACAGAAGCTACTAAGGCTAAATTAATTAAATTACACCAAGAAGGATTTTTAGATAACTTTTTTGATGATGTGATTGACCAAATAAATAAAAATGCTGACGATAACATGACTGCAATTGGTAAATCTGCAGATGACCGTTTTGCAGCAAGAAGAGCAGCTTTGATAAAAAAGCATATGAAGAGTATAAAACAAAATCCTAAAAGTTTTAAACAAAAAGTACTATCTGTATTAGGTTTGAGTAAGTAATGGCTAATCTTGAAAAAGAAATAAAACTCAAAAAAGAATTAAATGATTTGGAGTCTCAAATTTTAGCTGATGAACGAGAACGCTCCGAACTAAAGGAAAAGCAAGTTAAGAGTGATAAAGCCAGAATTAAAGCAGCTCGAGTTTACCAAGAAGCACTTAACATACAAAAAGACCTTATAGAAAAAGAAGCTGAATTAAAGGAAAAGATAAGACATTCATCTGGAGAAAAAAGAAAAGAACTAAAAAAAGAACTTGCAGATACAAGAAAGGACATTAAAGAACAAAAAAAAGGTATTGGTATCTTAAAAAAGAAAGCACAGGGAAACGAAGAGATATTAAGAGTAGTTGGTGATAGAATAAGTGCTGAAGAAAAGAGTGCAGCTATTAATTATAATATTAATCAATCTCAAGAAAAAAGTAGATCGATTAATGAAGAAATAGAGCGTATTAAGGCAGATACTACTGGTCTTACGGAAGATGAAAAGGAGGCATTAATAAAATCTTTATCAACTGAACAGGCCATATTAGAAACTAATCAAAAAACAGCTAGAGCAATACAATCTGAAGAGGCAGCTAGAAAAAAATTAGTATCTATAACTGGTGATATAGCAGAAAAGTCTAAACAAATGCTTGCTATGACAAAGGCTATGGTGAAAACCTTGATGAAAAATCCCTGGATGGCAGTTGGTGCGGCATTAATTGGTATAGTAAAATTGTATGAAAAAATGGTCAATGCATCTAAGGCATACCAAGAATCTACTGGAGCTAGTTTAGCACAGGCAGATGAGTTGACGAAGAGGATGACCACTGCTAGTTCTGTAGTGTGGAATAAATTTGGTCCAGGACTTTCTCATTCTGCAAAATTAGGTTATGATTCTCAAAAGGCAGTTGGTGCTATTGTGGGTGAATTTGGTACAATGGATTCGATACAAAAATCTACTATAAAACAAATGGGAGTATTTGAAAAAGGTCTTAATATTTCAATGGAAACCTCTGCTAAAGTAATGAAACAAATGGAAGGGGTTGGAGCTGAGTCGCAAGATGCTGCATTAAATACTATGAAGTTTGGTGCTGAATTGGCTATTGCTAATGATGTTGCCCCTGGAGCAATTATGGCAGACATAGCCGCCAATACTGAAAATTTTGCTAAATATGGTCAAGATGGTGGTAAAAATATGATTAGAGCTGCCGTTGCTGCTAAAAAATTAGGAATGGAACTTGGTACTTTGGTAAAGATGAGTGATTCATTATTAAACTTTGAATCTTCCATACAAGCCGAGATGGAAGCCTCTATGTTGATTGGTAAACAATTAAATTATAATAAGGCTAGAGAATTAGCATTGAGTGGTGATTTAGAGGGAGCTACAAAAAGTATTATGGACCAAATAGGGGGTGCAGCTGAATTCCAAAAAATGAATGTTATGCAAAGACAAGCTCTTGCTGATTCTATTGGTGTAAGTGCAGACGAATTGGCTAAGATGACAAGTGGTAAATTGGAAATGAAAGAACCAGATAAAACTTCAGAAGAAAAGTTGAAAAAGTCTATGGATGAAAGTACTTTGATGATGAGAAATTTATTAACTGCTGATAATGCTTTAAAAGTTGCAATGTATGCTTTAATTGCAGCCATAACTCTTAATACACTTGCACAAGGCGGTTTCGGTAAACTCTTTAAAGGTTTGAAGAAAGGTAAAGGATTGATTGGGGGTGTTATGACTAGTATTGCTGGTAGTAGAGTTAATCCTTTGAATATCGGCAAAAAAGTAGCAAAGAGTGGAGCTTTTAAGAAATCTTCAAAGGGTCTTATTCAAAAAACTTTGACTAAAGTAGGTGGTAAAGGTGGTCTTAAAAAAATGGGTGCGAAGATGTTCGAAAAAGTTGGTGGTAAGGCGGTAACATCGGTGGCCAAGAATGTTGGGGGAAAACTTTTAAAGAAGATACCTGGTGTCGGGTTAATTGCTGGATTAGGATTTGCGGCTAGTAGATTAATGAAGGGAGATGCTTTGGGAGCTTTAGGTGAAGTTGCCAGTGGGGCTGCTGCCATAATACCTGGTATAGGAACTGCAGCGTCGGTAGCTATAGATGCTGCCATGATTGCAAGAGATGTAAGCAAGGCCTCTAAAGATTCAGTAGATATGGCAAATAAAACCAGTGAAAATTTAACAAAAATGGAAAGGGAAAATATACAAAAAGAAAAGAAGAATATTGATGATAAGGCTAAACATCAAGCAGCAAAGAAAGCTGCAGAACAGGCCGCGATGAAAGCTGCAATGGATAAGAAGAAGAAAGAAGAAGATACGGCTAGATTGAAAAAACAGGCAGAATTGAATAAGGCAGCAAAAGAAGGAAAGTCAATTGGAGGTCCAAGTAAACAAGAACAATTAGATCAACTAAGAAAACAGAGAGCTATACTTGAGACTAGAAAAGAGAGATTAGACAAAGATGGTATCTACAAAAGTAATGATAAACGAAATGATGCCGCAATAAGACAAAACGAAAAAAACCAATTAGAATTACTTGCAGCATTAGAGAAATTAAATAAAACTACAGAAAACTTAAAACAAGATTAATAGGAAACGAAAATGCCATTAATAGATATGTTAACAGATATTTCAAGTTTTAACTATAAAAAAGTAGGCCAAAAACATGATGAATATTTTGGAGAGGATAATGCGACTGGATTTACTACTAAAAGAAATACAAAGGATAAAACTGAATTTGTGGTTGGTAGTGGTGGTGATTTTAATTTTAAACAGAAAGTTGGTTATAGTAAATTCGAAGATACTAACCAAACAGGATTTACCATAGAGAGAAATACTAAAGATGAAACCGAATATATTATTGGAAGTGGTAATGATTATAATTTTAAAACTTCAAGTACGGGTGTTGATTATTTTTACAATACCCATGCGGTAGGATTTACTATAAGTAAAGAACATAAAGGAACTTCAGATTTTGTTGGTATGGGGGATTTAACATTTGATGGAAAAACAAGTTTATATGGTGATATAGAGTCTAATGTATTGGGAACAGATGATGACTATGATGGTATAAGAGATACTTCTCCACCTAAAATAAAATCAAAACCAGATTTGAAAATACTTAATGTTGATTATAAAAAAGTAGCTAAATCTAAAGAGTCAGTAGAACCTGGAATAAACAAAGGTGATGTTCAACCAAAAGAATCAAGTGAGTATGTCTCTAAAGTTCCAAACAAACCTCTAATTCCAATGTTTAGTGAAGATCATCCATATGGGGCATTACCAGATAAAAAAGAATTTAAAGATATTGATGGAGACACTTATGATGCTCCTTATGAAATTACAGATGAATATATAAAATTTGGTGGGAATGCTGGATTGAGACCTGGTTATGTTAGTAATGCTAATCAAGAAGTTTTTGGTTCTGAATCACCATATATTATAAAGGAGATTGGGGATAGGTATGATTCTTTGGATTGGGTAGTAGATAGTGCTATTACAATTTTACCATTTAAAATAGTTAGAACCGCAGAAGATGTAATTAGAATAGGTAAGTGGAATTTGACTGCTAAAGGTATTATGTGGAATGCTAATCAATTTTTACTAACTGCACAAAATGCTAGAGGTGAAAATAGAATTTTTAATCCATTAGGTTCTTTAGGTTCATTAGTTCCTTATGTTAATTTACCAAGACATACAAAGGGCAATTTTACAGATTTTAGAGAACCACCATCCTATCCAAAAACAAAACCACAAGACCAAGACGCTGTTGTAGAAGAGAAAAGTCTTTTTGATAAAATTCTTGGTAGAGGAAGTGCAGCCTTAGGTGTTCAATTACCAGATGAAAATAAAATGACAGATTTACATCAAACAAGAATAGTTTTAGGTGATGTTAGTCATGACGATCCAGGTCCATTATCTGCTTTAGGATTATTTCAAACAGCTTGGACAGATCCTAAACATCAACATAAGAGTATGAAAGGACCTTTTGGTGGGGATTTAGATGAAGATGGTAATTTAGGTGGTAAATTAATTACTCAATATAGTGATTTAACAGAATTTAAAATAAATACAAAAAATGCTAGTGATATTTCATTTGCGGATGATTCAGATGGTTCTCCTCCTGGTGGAAATGTTATTGAAACAGCTGAAGATGATGGTTTTGGACAAGAAGTTAGTTACCCCACAATAGTTAATACAGATGTGGATGTCAAAGGAAAATTACTTGAATATGCTGCAGATTATAATTTAGGTAGGGGGAAAATAAAGTCAAGAGATGGTATTTATTCCGTAGGAGTATCGAATCAATTACAAGTCGCCTATGGTGGTAAATTTGGCGATTTGGATTATGCAGTTGGTACTCCAGGTAACACATTACCAAAAGATTTTATAAAATTTAAAATTAGAGATGCAGTTAATGGAAAATGGTTAATCTTTCCAGCACATTTAGGTGCTATAACAGATACTGTTACTCCAGAGTGGGCAAAAGAAGCATATATTGGTAGACCTGATGAAGTTCATATCTACACAAAAACTTCGAGAACAGTTGGGTTAACTTTTAAAGTTGCAGCATTTTCTAAACAAGAAATACCAATCATTCAAGAAAAAATGAATTATTTAATGGGATTGGGATATCCTACATTTAAAAAAATGATACCAAATGATGTAGAAGAGCGACCAGTTGCACCATATATTTATTTAACTGTTGGTGATTTGTATAATAATACTCCAGGATATTTTGATAATATCAGTATTTCGACAGAAGATAATACTACTTGGGAAATTGACGAGGGATTTCAAATACCACAATTTTTCAATGTTAGTGTTAATTTTGTTTATGTTGGTAGATATTTACCACAGACAGTAGGTAAACATTATGATGTGCCTTGGTTAACAGATAGTGGTGCTGGTAGTGGAAATTATGGTACATTTGGTACTAACGATCCTAAAAACGGGTCCACATCTTCTCCTGATAGGACTAGTGCGGGTGTAGATGTTGGTTGGGCTAAAACTTTATAACGGGCATAATAAAATGAGATATAAAAGTACAATAATTAAAAAAGATTCAAATGGTAATCGTGTATTACGAACTACTGAATATCCTAAAGTAGAACGACAGGAAACTGATGTTGTTTATTATACTAGAGATGAAGATTCATATATGAGTCTTGCTAATAGGTTTTATGATGATCAATCATTATGGTGGGTTATTGCAAGAGCAAATTCACCGTTTAAGGGTAAGTTTAAATTTGAATCTGGAACTAAACTTATCATACCAATGGATTTATCGACTTTTTTTGCTGAACATGATATTATAAATTCTAAACAAGACTCGTTAGAGCCTAAATAGTCATGTTTGAAATTACTCAAATACATAAAAATATTCAAAAAAAATTATTTGAACGAATTCGTGGTATAAATAGACAAACTGAAAATAAATCTCCATTAGGACCAGTTGATGATGGTAATAAGGCCATGAGTGCTGTTTTGACTAAGGCCTGTTGGGCTAGAGTTATTTCTGCTGTTGTTGATACTGATAATGAAAGTGGAAAATTGTTTAGATTATCAAGTGCATTTAATTCTTCTGGTAATGGTGGATTTAATCCAGCAAATAGTCCTTTAGCATCTCAAGATGATTTTATGACCGCTGATGCTTCCGCGACATTTAGACCTCATAGTGGTATTACTAGTATTTCTACACAATTTAAATCACATTCCGTACAAGGAGTTACTATTAATTGGAAATTGTGGGATATAAATCAATTTCCAAAATATCAAAATGCATTATTAAAACATGGTAGAATTGTATGTGTTGAATTTGGTTGGTCAATTCCTTCCGTATTTGCAGAAAAACCAGAACTTGATACTGTTAATGGTTTACAACAATTATATAGAGCACAGCGAAATAAAATTACATCATTGGGTGGTGATTATTATGTTACCACTGGTAAGATTGTTAATTTTAGTTATACTGTAGGTCAAAATGGTGAATATGAATGTACTACGGAATTAACTGCTATGGCAAATGATGTGTTTACTGCTCAAAACGCAGATGATTCTTCAAAAGCCCCTAATAAAACAAAACCTACAGATGGTAAAGATGTTGCAACAGCAATGAAGAAAGCTAATAATAATTTTATAAATTATGTTAGTACACTAGATAAACATATATTATCTGCCTATAAAAAGGGAAAGCCAGATTGTTATCATGATGGTGTACAAGGATATTGTACTTGGGGATGGTTTGAAGATGTAGTACTTAATACATATTTTTCATTTACCAATGATGTTGCTAAGGGTTTAGTTGGACCAACCCCTGATTTTGCTCCATCACTATTAAATTATATTCGTTCAAAACATTATTATGAATTTGATGGGCAAACATTTGAATTTAATAATAGGTGTAGATTTCATAGTAATATTGCTACACAAAATCTTGATATAATTTTACCAGGTACCACTGTTAAGTTACCTGGTGAAGATGTTATGAAAGATTTGGGATTAGCAGCAGAAATGATAACTGATTATAAAATATTAGGACAGCGTATTGAAGGCATTGAAAACCATTTTGCTAATTTTAAATTTAAAGCAGATGACTTTGATTATGGTTTTATTAGGAATATGGTTTTTAGTAGTGAATTTTTAAAACAAATATGGAAAGATGGTGTTAGTACTTTAGAAAGTGGTTTAATGGCACATTGGAATACTGTAAGTGCACAATATACTGGATTTTGGAATTTTGAAGTTAGGGCAGATGAGGATGATAATACTAGAATTGGTGTGTATGATAAATACCAATCTGGGACACCAACAATAAGTACTTGTAATCCCAATGTTGATATGGGTATAAAATCTACAGATGAACCAGGAAAAGAAAAATTTGATGGAGCATTTGAATTTTCAGTATATGGTAGACATTCAATAATTAAAAATTTTCAATTAAGTGTAGAGCATTCTTCAAGAATGGCAACTATGGCAACTTTTCATAGTAATAAACCAGCAGGACTCGATATTTCAGGTCCTGGTCCTGATGAGTTAGCTATGAGGGCATTGATGGCAATAAGTAATACTTCATACGCAAAGGATTCTCCAGGAACAACTGGAAATTCTGTAGATTCTAAAGATGAGGTTCTTGATAAAATTTTAACACCATTTCAAAAAAATGAATATGTAGATCGTGTTGATGGAGATAGTTCATATAATTTAAAGCAAATAGATGATAAAGCCCTTACTTTTATGTCAAATCCTGTAGAAGATACTGCAAAATCAAAAGCAGAAACAGAACAATTAATTGCTAGTGAAAAAAGACAACAGGATGCAGATGGAAAAAATTATTGGTATGAAAGAAAACCAGATGGATCTTCTGATAATATTGTATATGATAAACATGGTAGAATGATGGATATGTATACTAAAACTATGAACGGTATAATAAATAATACTCTAATAGATCCCAAGACTGGAAAGGCAACTGTTGATCCAATAGTACCAGTTAAGGTAACATTTACTATGCCTGGTATTGCTGGCCTTAAATTATTTGATTTATTTACTGTTGATTACCTACCTGATAATTATAGAAAGAGATGTATGTTTCAAATAATGAAAGTTTCACATAATTTAGGATTACAGGGGTGGGATACTGGTATTGAATCTGTAATGAAGGTTGATTTAACACAAGTTGTAATGGATGGTATAATGGTAGAGCAACAAACTGAAACAGATGTACCTGATCAAAAGGGTTGGTTAGAACAGGTAAATAAAGGTGATGATGAAAATAAACCAAGAATAGAAGATTTAGATGCTTTTGAGTGGTGGAATCCTGCAGACTGGAGGTTCTTTGGTGGCAACCATGACCAAGAACAAATAGATAAACTGAAACAGGAATAGGGAAGTAGTTAAATAAATTACATTTTGAGAAATTAGTTATATATTTATAATAAATCAAGGTTATAGTTATGTTAAAATCCCAAGTATTAGACAAAGGTTTTATCGAGGTTGTAGACTCGCTCGGTAATGACCTTACAGTAGTTAATTCAGCTCGCGTATCATTCGGTAAAAGAAAAACAAAATTTGATAAGTCAGATGAAAGATTGGTTCGCTATCTTGCCAAATATAAACACTATTCACCATTTAGACATTTACAAGTACAATTCCATGTAAAGGCACCAGAGTTTGTTATGAGACAATGGTACAAGCATGTAGTTGGTATTGAGACTACTTCAAATAGTTCTGCCAAAGACCATGCTTGGAATGAGATTTCAGGTAGATATGTTCCAGTAGAAGATTATTATCATCCTGAAGTATGGAGAAAACAGAGTGATGATAACAAACAGGCAAGTGAAGGTGTGTTGGATGATTTACAACAGGCTAGAATGAACGATACATATAATGAGTTTATGAAAAATGTTCGTATGGCATATAGTAGAATGATAGAATCTGGTATGGCTAAGGAACAAGCTAGAATAATCTTACCATTAAATCAATACACCGAAGTATATTGGACAGCATCTTTTCAGGCCATTATGAATTTTATAGAGTTACGAGATGAGAAAACTTCACAAATAGAAATACAATTGTATGCTAAGGCTATGAAAGAATTGATGTTTGATGTGTATCCTAAAACAACTGAAATTTGGAGTAAATTGTATTGGGAGAAGTAGTTGTAATTGATACAATTGAAAAATTTGAAAGACTCAAAGAGGGTGTTAAGAAAACACCATTTTTGTATTTACAAATATATTCAGATGTAAATAAAC
>Ga0181415_1000193_pt1 | contig 16749 bp, 8 predicted proteins | sample 38SPOviralmetaG_FD_130140 | JGI IMG/M metagenome (GOLD analysis project Ga0181415, IMG submission 130140) | Marine viral communities from the oligotrophic San Pedro Time Series (SPOT) site, San Pedro Channel, CA, USA - 38 SPOT_SRF_2012-12-11 | ecosystem: Environmental > Aquatic > Marine > Strait...
ACTTTGTAGCTATTTTAAGTGCGGTTTTAGACAACCTTAGAGGTGTGACTAGAGGTGGATCTACGATTACTTCTCAAGTTGCAAAACAATCATTTGTTGGTGATGAAATTTCAGTAAGGAGAAAGGTTGCTGAAGCAGTTGTAGCAGCAGAACTAGAAAGAAGGTACACAAAAGATCAAATCTTGGAATACTATATTAATTCTATATATTGGGGTTCTGGTGCTTACGGTATCCAATCAGCTGCATTTGAATATTTCAATAAAGACATCCGAGATGTGACACTTGACGAAGCTGCAACACTTGTAGTCATTATTAGAAGTCCTGCTTACTACAATCCAAGAAAGTATCCAGAGAGAGTAATCGAAAGAAGAAATGATGTACTAAATATCATGCTTAAAGAAGGATTTATTGTTGATATACAAGCTAGGTCTGCAAAACTTGCTCCACTTAATATTGCTGAATCTATTCAAGTTGAGTCACAAGCAGAACATGTTGTTGCAGAGGTAAAAAGACAACTACTTAATGATCCTGAATTTGCAGTTTTAGGAAATACTAAAGAAGAAAGGAAAAAGAAAATTTTCGGTTGTCCATCAGATGATACTTCTTGTACCGGAGGTGGAGGTTTAAATGTATATATTACTCTAAATCTTGAATATCAACAGCATGCTAACCAAATTTTAAACAAATGGGTACCATCAAAAAATACTGAAGATGAAAATGAAGATCCAAATCCAACAGGAGTTATTACTTTAATAAATAATTATACAGGGGGTATCGAAGTCATGGCTTCAGGAATACCTTTTGAAGAAGAGCAGTATAACTTAGCAACTCAAGGAAAGAGAAATCCTGGCTCTGCGTTTAAACCAATTACCTTGTTAGCTGCTTTAGAATCAGGATTAAAGCTTTATAGTAATAGAGACTCAAGAAGTCCAGTAGAAATAGATTGCGGTTATCCATGTGCGCCAGATGGAATTGGTACTAAATGGGTAGTAAGAAATTACGGTACATCAATTACAGCTGATCGTTATTTAAATAAAATATCTGCACAAGATAGAGCAATTGAGCTTCAGTGCGTTGGTTATCATATAGAAGATTTAAAAAATTCTGATTTTATGAAACAATTTCCATTAGTTTCAGATTTAGATGAAATTGAAGATGAAATTGAAAAACTTACAGAAATTGGTAAGGCTTTAAATCAACTTGATGAAGAGGGAAATCCAATTATTTATCAGGAAGACATAGAGGGAGTTGAGTTTCCAGAAGGCACTACTATCGTCCAAGATCCTGAATTAATTGAAGAACAGGCGAATACCACTCAAATAGACATTGAAAGCGAATCTCAATACATATTTAAACCATGTAATGATAAGAGTGAGTACAACAGGTCAATTAGACTTCTTGATACATCTGGGATGATTTCACTTGAAGAAGCTACTAGGAGATCTATTAATACAGTTTTTGCTCAAATGGCTTCTGAGCTTGGAGGGGAAAAGCTTGCATCTACTGCAAATCGAATAGGTATTGATTCAAATATTGATCCAGTAATTTCTCTTACTTTGGGTGCTGGTGCAGTAACCCCTATTGAGATTGCTTCTGCTTACTCCTCTTTTGCTACAAATGGTGTTTTGGCACCACCTTATCTTATTGAAAGAATAGAGGATGTAAATGGCGAAGTACTTTACCAAAATATTGTTTCACAAAGAATTTCAATACCTGATCCAGGAGCTGCTGCAGCGGTAAGAAAGACCTTAGAAGTAGCAGCTCAATATGGTACTGGCACTAGAGCAGTTCTTGATGATAGACCTATTGCGGGAAAAACTGGTACCCACCAAGGATTTAGAGAAGCATGGTTTATAGGTTTTATTCCTCAATATACTTCTTCAGTTTGGATTGGATTCGCTGAAGAACAACTTCCATTGACTGACGTAGAAATTAATGGAGAATTAATAAAAAATGTTTCTGGTGGAAGAGTGCCTGCACCAATGTGGAAAGAATTTATGACAAAAGTTGTTGAAGAATTACCAGTGGAGGATTGGCCTTCTGATTCAAGCGATATTGATAAATATTATGAGATTCCAACTGTTACTATTCCAGAGCTTACAGGTCTTAACGTTTTGGTAGCAGAGGAAATAGCTTTTTCTAGTTACCTTCTCCCTAATATTAATTTAGTGGATTCAGATGAAACTCCGGGCCTTGTTTTGAGTCAAAGCATAGAATTAGATGAAGAAGTTCCTGAAGGAACAGTAATTGATCTTGAAGTTTCAGGTCAAAAGTTTTCTGCTCCCATTCCAAATATTCCCCCATGTCAATATACAGTTGAAGAAGCAGAAGAAATTATTAAAACTTACATGCGTGAAAGTAATGTTATTTTATTTTTGAAAAAAAATTATGAATCAAGTGATGTTCAGGGATGTGAAGGAAAAGTAATTGGAACAAATGTTGCGCAAGGAGCCACTATGGCTACTGGTGACACTTTAATATTCATTATTAAAAATTCTTCTGAAGAATCTTAGTTTTTAGACTGATCGTCTAAAAAATTATAAAAACCTACAACTCCAAATCCTGTTCCACCTTCAGAATAAATTGCATTATTGCTTCTAGATCTACCTGGTCCAGCAATATCTAAGTGTACCCAATCAATATCATTCACAAACTCCTCTAATAACAGTGCTGCTGTGATTGCTCCACCAAATCTTCCCCCAGTATTTTTCATATCTGCAATGTTAGATTTAATAAGTGACTTGTAACTTTGCTCAAGAGGTAATGAGTGATAATTTTCAAAACACTCTGAGTTTGAATTCAAAAAATTATCTAATGTTCGATTATTATTTGAAAACACAGCTCCAATTTCAACTCCTAAAGCTACATAAGCTGCACCAGTAAGAGTTGCTACGTCACAAATTATATCAGGAGAGCTTTCACTGGCATAAGCTAATGCATCAGCCATAATAAGTCTGCCCTCCGCATCAGTATTCATAACCTCAATTGTTTTTCCGTTTCTCATCTTTAACACGTCCCCTGGTCTTATTGCAGAACCGCTAGGCATATTTTCTACAATTGGGGTATAAACCTTTAATCCAATATCAATTTCTTGTTTTGCAGCTAAAGCAATAATCCCCCATGCAGTTGCAGCTCCTGCCATATCAGATTTCATTGTTTCCATGCCAGATGGAGACTTTAGTGAAAGACCTCCTGAATCAAATAAGACACCCTTACCAATAAGAGCAACTTGTTTTTTTGCATTTGGATTGTATTCGCCCACAAGAAACTTTGGAGATCTATCAGACCCCTGAGCAACACCAGCTACTCCCCCCATATTATTTTCTAAAATCCATTTTTCGTCAAAAACAGTTAAGTTGATATCTAAACCATCAATAAGACCTTCTACCATTTCTTGAAAAAACTCTGGTGATTTTGTTAATGCTGGATAGTTAACCATATCTCTAACCCAAAATATAGAATGTATTTTATTTTTAATTTCATCAGAATACTCACTGTCAATTACTTTAAAATTTATGTCAGTGCTTTTTTCAGATTTGAACTCATCAAATGAATATGTAGAAATTTCTAATCCAAATTCAATTGAATAAAGATCTAAATCTTTAGAATTTTGAACTAGTTTAATATCAGAATCTTTACCAATTTTTTTCCCTATCTTTGCTCCTAGATTTACAAAATCATATTCAGAATCACAACCGTCTGTACCGACTATCAGTGTTGACCAGTCTGCATCATCTGAATCCGCCAAAAAAAACATCTGTCCCTTTTTTGCCTCAAACTTATTAACTTCGAATAATTTTTTATTAATTTCGTAATCATTAACAGATTCTGCGTTGATATCCTCAAGATTTGTAATTAGTGAAACTTTTATCTTCATTTACTTGCTGTCCACTCCTTTTCATAATCTCTAGCCAACATCCATAGTAAATCAGATAATCTATTTAGATAGACAATTACTTTAGTGTCTTCTATCTTATTCAATTTTTTCCATGCAACGCATTTTCTTTCAGCACGTCTAGAAACAACTCTGCACCAATCAAATTTAGAAGAAATACTATTTTCACCTGGTACGACAAAAAAATCTGGAATTCCATTCTTTTTAGTTAGGTAATCAATTTCCTTTTCAAGATTTTCAACCATACTGTCTATCACTAATGTTTCCAGTGGTTTTAATTTTGACCTTTTCTCTTTTGAGGTTGCTAACTCTGCTCCAACAACAAATAATTCTCTTTGTATTTGTAATATATAATCTTTTGTTTTTTGAGGTAATTTCTTTTCATATCTAATCAAGCCTAAAGCAGCAACCAATTCATCTACTGAGCCATAAGCTTCAGGGGCAATACTATCTTTAGAAACAGCATCACCATACAAAAGTTTAGTATCTCCATTATCACCTTTTTTTGTATAGATTTTCATACTTTAAGAATAGTGTTAAATAGAAAGTATTAAAGTTCCAGAAGCACCTAATGAAACAATAAGAGACAGATAGCTTAATCCAGTACAAGCCATAACGCCTGTGTACGATTTTTCTTGTAAAGACTTAAAAGATCCAAATGATAAAAATCCTGCAGATAAATAAAGAAAAATAATGACATTGTTTAATAAGTCGTTTCCAACTAAATTAAAAAATTCAGAATTACTTTCATATACATTTGTAAAAACTAATAACGAAAGGAGTGCAGATAAATAAATTGAAAATTTTGAAATATTTTTCATTCCAATTCTATCAATTGTTGGGTCAACTAAAAACCAATGTCCTATCATCATCAATGAAAAGATAGATGATATAAGCAGAATAGGAACTATACTATTTAAATTTTTGATACCAAGATCACTAAATATTAATGAACTGAATGAAAAAAATGATAAAGCTAGATAATATTTGCTCTCTATTTTCTCATATGAATACAAATATAAAATTAAAAAAAATAACCCCAGAAAAGAGAAGTTATCAGGTTTAAGTAATGTATTTAGTGAAATAATTCCAACAAACAAAATACTAAATCCTTTTTTAGGCCCTGTTGATTGCACAATGTAATACAAAAAAGGTATACAAAGCGTCAAAAATATAAAGGTAAATTCACTCAATTGCATGTATAACTTACAATAATATAAGTGTTAAAAAATATTATAAAAAATAATTACAAACAAGCTTTGTTGATATTATTAATCTTTACGTATTACTTAGAATTTTCATCTGAAAGTTCTATAGACTTTTTTTCTCAAGTATTTATTATTTCATTTTTTTCCTACTTCACAATGTTTCTAATAGGTCTAGAAGCTTTTAAAAAAAATAAAATTATAGGACTATATCTATTATTTATTGTTTTATTTGTTCCACCAAATATTTTCAAAGAGTACAGAGGGCTTTTATTTCCAATAACATATCTATCGTATTTCAGCTATATTGGATATTTATTTTCACTACAATTGTATAAAAAGTGGAAATATAACCATGAACTGTGAAAAGTACTTTATCTACCCTAAAATGAAATAATGATACGGGGCTTTATAAAATCTTTATTATTTATTGGTACATTCTTTGTAATGTCCTTATTTATTAATGCACAAAAAGAACCTGTGTTAGCATTTGAGATTCCATCTCATACAACTTTATTTTGCGCAGACAATGCAGTAGCCCCATTGAGTAACTTAATAGATATTCAAACATTTCTAAATTGTAATGGGTTTAACCCCGGTCCTATTGATGGTTTAAGTGGAGCGAGAACTGACGGAGCTATAAAAAGCTTTCAAAAGACTGTAGGCCTCACGGCTGATGGTGAAGTTGGTCCTGCAACAAAGCAGGCAATGAGAAGCTACAGTTCCGTTTCGTTTACATTTCAGGGAAGTGGCTGGGGGCATGGTGTTGGTCTTAGCCAATATGGTGCTAAAGGGCTAACAGAAGTTGGAGCAAGTTTTTGTTCAAATACAAGCTCATGTAACTCTAATGAAGTCGTAAGCTACTATTTTCAAGGAACATCAGTAAAACAGTTGTCAGAAATAAGTTTATCTTCACCTGATATATCAACTAATAGTGATGCCCTATGGGTCGGGCTAGCTAGAAATGCAAAATCTATAAACCTTACTACCCTTCCTTCTTCAAGTCCTCCAACTCTATTTATTTGCCAAGCAAATCTACCTCAAACAGCTGGAGTTCAAGCTTTTCTTTCATCAAGAGGTTTCGATCCGGGCACCATTGATGGTTCCTTTGGTGATAGGACAGCAAATGCACTGAGGAATTATCAAGCTTCTGTTGGTCTAGAACAGTCAGGATCTATAGATGATGCTACTGTTAATAAAATTAAATCGGATGCAAATTCGGATGGTGCCTGCGAATCTGATTTTGGTCCTCTTAAAATTTCGGGTGGCGCAACTATCAATATCATTTATTCAAATGGAAACTGCTACTTTACTGGACACCCGTTATTATCAAAAGTTCCCGCTGCATGCAATATTGGAATTAGCTGGTCCGATGGTGGAAGAATACGGGTTGGCCCAAGGGAGCACAAACATGGTGTTCTTAAATTAAGAAATAAAAATGTATCCAGTGGCTTTCATGTTTCTTTAGCCGTAAATATAGAAAAATACTTATATGGATTAGCAGAAATGCCTTCACACTGGAATGTAAAAGCTCTTGAAGCACAAGCTTTAGTAGGTAGAAGCTATGCTGTCTTTCAGTATTTAAAACAAAACAAACCTTCTGAAAAAACTGATACTGATGCTGGCTTGTCAAGCTCAAGAAAAGACTACTGTTGGTGCCATATAGGTTCTACAGCATCTAGTCAATATTATTATGGATATCTCAAAGAAATTGCTGGGCCAAACTGGGTACAGGCAGTAAATAATACTTCTGGAAAAGTTATCACTTATGACGGAGGATACACCCAAAGCTCTGTTGTGCAAGCGTTCTATTCTTCATCAACTGGTGGAAAAACCAACGATAATGTTGTTGGATTTGGATCTGCAACACCATGGCCATACTTGAAAACAGTGGATGACCCATGGTCAGTTGACAATAGAGTAGGAAATCCTAAAGCTGCGTGGTCTTATGATTTCAGTTCATATCAGCTATCTAAAAATATACTTTGTGGTGATACACCATGTTTTGATGCTATTACGGATATATACGTCTCTTCAGTTGCAGAGTCGGGTGCTGCTTTACAAATTACAATGAACGGCTTTAAAAATGGTTCATCAAAAACTGTAACTAAGTCTGGAAGAAATATAAAATCTCAGCTCGGCTTTACATCCCATTATTTCAAAACTTCAAGTCAGTCTGATATTTCTACATTAAATATAGGTCCTATTACTGCTAATAATACAACCACTATTGCTGATAACTCAACTAGCTCGTCTGGAGATACACCTCAGTACGCTACATCAACTAAAGGCCTTAATTATTTATCAAAAGCAGGACTTCTTAATGTATGCAATGAGACCTCAAGTGCATGTCAAGCAAAAACACTTTCTAGAGAAGAAGCTGCAGCAGTTGTAACAGTTGTTGGAGGTGTGTCTCTTGATGCGCCAAATGCATATAGTGATGACGACCAAAGTATCTATCAAAAAGCAACAAATGCATTGCCTTACTATGGAATGCAAGTTTGTTTTGGTAGTCCTTTTCAAATTCAACCAGCAGAAACCGTTTCTAGAGATGAGCTCGCTTGTTTACTAGTAAAATCCATAAAAGCTGGCACAACAAACAACCTTAGTGGCTCTATTGATAAGTATTCAGATGAAGGTGCAAGTAGGTGGACAAACGAAATTAATATTCTTGCAGCAAATGATGTTATACCTGCTTGTAGCGATGTTACAGATAAATTCTGTCCTAGTAGAAAAGTTACTATTGGCGAGGTTTCATATATTGTAGACAAACTTGTCGAAAAATCCTTAGTCCCATCAATAGTATTTGATACTAATCCCTTTCAAGGAAGTTGGGCAGCAAACGGTGGTGAAGTAGCAGAAGCAACGTCTACTGCCGTATCAAACCCGAATGCAGGAAATGATGCATGTACACCAAAAGATAATAGTAGTTTAGTGATAAATTCCACATTAGACATTCAACAATTCCTTTCAAACAACGGATTTAATCCAGGTCCCATTGATGGTCAGTCTGGTCCAAAAACTACAAATGCTATTAAAGTATTCCAAAAAGAAAATGGATTACTTGCTGATGGTATTGCTGGAAACAAAACTAAAGCTGCTATTAGAGAATACACAGGTTGTAAAAGTGAAAATTATTGTGAAGCCAGAGATAATAGATCAGCAAAACTAGATTCAATTGCAGAAGTACAAACATATCTTGCAAATAATGGATTTAATCCTGGAATAATTGATGGAAAAATGGGTTCTTACACAAGAGAAGCAATTAAAGCCTTCCAGAGAAAAGTTGGTTTAATTCCAGATGGAGTTGCAGGGGCTAGAACTAAATCTGAAATGAAATCCTATACTGGTTGTTAATTCAAATAACTTTTTATTTTATTTTCGATTGAATCTATATCCATTTTAAAGTACTTACTTAAATCAGATTCTGGAGCAGATTTCCCAAAAGTTTGAATACTAAATGACTCTGTAATATCACCTACATAGTCAGACCAACCAGTTGATTTTCCCAACTCTATGGAAAATACTAAGTTACCTCTAATAAGTTCACTTGCTTTTTCCTTATTAAATATATTTAATATTGGAACACTTATAATTTGAACTGAAAACTTATTTAGTCTCTCCTTTAATTCAAATGCAACATTGATTTCCGAGCCTGATGCAAATATTGTAAGATCAGTCCCGTCTGAAACTATATACCCTCCTTTTACAAAATTCTCATAATCAACTTTATAATCTAAATATTTCAAATTTTGCCTTGTAAGAGACAGTACCTTAGGGTTGCTTATGTTAGAAAATAAATATCTATACGCAAACTCAATTTCAATGCTATTTGAAGGTCTAATTACATCTACCCCTGGTATCAGCCTTAGGGACATTAAATGTTCAATTGGTTGATGAGTTGGTCCATCCTCACCTAGGTAGATAGAGTCATGAGTAAAAATATACGATGAATTTATATTCATGAGTGAAGCTAACCTAATACTTGGGCGCATATAATCAGAAAATACTAAGAACGTTGAACCGAAAGCATACAGTTTACTGTGTAGATTTATACCATTTACAACTGCTGCCATGGCATGTTCTCTAATTCCAAACTCAATATTTTGACCTCTTCTATTGTTACTCGAATATACTTCGTCAGAAATAATTTGTTTTGTCGATGCCGCAAGATCAGCTGAACCACCTAATACAAACTTATTTTTAGAACCAATAAGGTTTAAATACTTACCTCCGGAAACGCGAGTTGCTGCATCTTGAATTTTAAAATTCTCTGGGACTATCAATTCATGTGATATAAACTGTTCCCATAGCAATTTGAATGTATCATCTTCTTCTAATTTTTGGTTAAGATTAATTTGCCAATTTTTATACGCTGAGTTGTCTTCAGTACGTTTGTTATCAAAATACTCATATACATCATCATCGTGCGAAAAAGGATCGCCACTCCAATCCACCTCACTTAAAAAAAGATTCATTTCTTCATCACCTAATGGAGCACCATGTATTGAACTTGTGTTTTGTTTGTTTGGAGAAAATTTACCAATTGTACTTTTCGCAATTATCAGAGATGGTTTATTTGTTTCATTTTTTGAAACTTCAATAGCATTTAAAATTTGTGATTCATCATGGCCATCAACCTCTACAACATGCCATCCAATCGACTCAAACTTTTTCTTTTGATTAGTAATTGATACTTTATCAACATTTCCATCTATAGATATATTGTTATCATCAAATATGTAAACTAACTTTCCTAATTCCCAAACCCCAGCTAACTCTGCAGCCTCAAAAGAAATACCCTCCATTAAATCTCCGTCTGAGACAATGCCATAAACATAATGGTCTATGACATCCTTGCCAAAAATCTCAGCCAAGTATGATTCTGCTAACGCGAGCCCCACTCCTGTTGCAAACCCCTGCCCTAATGGTCCCGTTGTAATATCAATTCCCAATGATGTGTCTACTTCAGGATGACCAGCTGTCTTTGAATCAAGTTGTCTGAATTTCTTGATGTCCTCCATTGAAATATCGTAACCGTTAAAATGCAACAAACTATATAACAACATAGATCCATGCCCAGCGCTCAAAACAAACCTATCTCTATTTATCCAATCAGGATTTTTATTAGAAATCTTTAATATTTTTCCAAATAAAACCGTTCCTACTTCTGCCATACCCATAGGCATACCTGGATGACCAGAGTTTGCCTTTTCAACTGAAGCAGCGGAAAGAACTCGAATAGATTTTGTTACTTTATCAAACATTGATTTAAGTATATAAGAAACTATACAGAGGCAAAGGAATCTTTTGCATGATATGAAGATCTCACTAGTGGACCAGACTCAACATGCGGAATTCCAAATGACTCACCAATGAATTTGTAATATTCAAATTCTTCTTCAGGTGCGTACCTGTCAATAGGTCTATGTTTTGCAGTGGGACGTAGGTATTGTCCAATAGTCACAATATCTACATTTAATTTTGAAATATCTTTAAGAACAGATACCACTTCTTCTTTTTTCTCACCCATACCAACTATCAAGCCAGTTTTTGTTTTTCCTTCAAATCCTTGAGATTTAACATAATGTAATAAAGACAGGGACCTTCCATAAGAAGCAGATGTTCTTATTTCTCTTTGCAAACTTGGAACAGTTTCAAGATTATGATTGATTACCTCAGGAGAGGCTTTAATTATATTGTCAATGGCAGCCCTGTCGCCTTTAAAATCAGGTATTAATACTTCTACATCACATTTAGTATTTAATTTTTTAACTTCGTTAATAGTATCAGCAAAAAACTGTGACCCTCCGTCCTCCAAGTCATCTCTATTAACTGAGGTGATCACAGCATGGGTTAATTCCATAGCTTTAACACTCTCTGCTACTCTTGCTGGCTCACCTAAGTCTAAAGTTCCAGGTTTTCCAGTTTTAACATCACAGAATCCACATGCTCTAGTACAAACATCTCCCATAATCATAAAAGTTGCTGTTCCCATAGACCAACATTCATAAATATTTGGACAAGAAGCTTCTTCACAAACTGTATTAAGTTTTTTTTCACTTAATAAATTTTTTAATGACCGATAATCATTTCCTAAATTAGCTTTAACCTTCATCCATTCTGGCCTTTTTGGTTCAGTAGGTAAGACCCCTTTTATGGTTATTGGAATTCCTTTGCCAGATGGTTTGAAAACTCCCGCAGCAACCATCTTGTCGATATTGAATTCTTTTTTTGACTTGAGTTGCTTTGGAGTAAACTGCGAGAACTGTTCATCAACTTCTGAATACTCAAATAATTTAGAAAAATTATCTGAAACTATTCTTGAAACTTCATCAAAAGAAACTTTATCATTAAAACTTTGAATAGATGTAATTCTCTCAGCATCGTTTCCACAAGGGTTTATTAAATCGAAACCTTCTAATTTATCGAAAATATTAAGCGAGAAGCCATGATAAGTTGTCCATTTGCTAACTTTTATACCAATTGAAGCAATTTTTCCTTTTGAAGTCCAAACTCCCGTGTCATCTTCTTTAGTAAAAGAATCAATAGATAGGTCATTTAAAGACTGAATAAGAATATTTTCAATAGACCTTACAAAAGGAACTACCTTTTTTGGATCTTGAAGCCTGATTATTGGATATCCTATTAGCTGTCCTTCTCCATGAAAAGTAACATCTCCTCCTCTATCAGTTTCAAAAAAATCTATATTCATATGATTTAAAGTTTCTTGAGAAACAAGTAAATTATTCTCTTTTGAAGACCTTCCGGATGTAATCACACTGTCATGTTCAAGCAATAAAAGGTAATCATCATCTTCATAATTACTTGATACAGCTTTGTGTAAACCTAATTGAAGATCATATGCCTCAGAATATGGAAGCTTTCCAATCCAGCGAATGTTTAATTTTCTCAAGCTAATTCCTGAGACCAGTCACTATTCTCTAATTTTTCTTTTATAGAGTTTAAAAATAACAATGCAATTGAACCATCAAAAACTCGATGGTCCCATGTCAAGCTAAGTAATCCCGTGTGCCTAATTGCTATAGAATCAGTTCCATCCTGAGCCTCTATAACAACTGGTCTTTTTTTAACAGACTCCGTGGATAAAATTGCAACATTAGGTTGATTAATGATTGGAGAAGTTAAAAATGAATTGAAAGATCCATTGTTAGAGATTGTAAAAGTACTCCCTGATACATCATCTAGTTCATAACTACCTTCACGTAATTTTATAGAAGTATCAGAAATTTTTCTTGCTAAACCTTTCAGACTAAACGAATCCGCTTCACGCATAGTTCCTACTAATAACCCCTCTTGGTTAAGGTCTATAGCAATACCTAAATTGATATGACTATGAATGCTGTGAGTTTCTTTATCTAGATCAAATGAACTATTTACAGCGGGATATTCCCTTAAAGCGTAAATTGTTGCTAAAGAAATGAACGGAAGGAAGGTAAGCGAAAAGCCATTATCTTCTTTAAATGATTTCTTATGTTTGCTTCTTAGCGTTTCAACATTTTCATAATCAACCTCAACAGAAGTCATAACATGAGCAGATGTTTGCTTAGACATAACCATATTTTCAGCAATTCTTCTTCTAAGCCGTGAAATTTCACCGTTTGTAGCTTTTGGTAATTCTGTTTGTTCTACTTTTTCTTGAACAGCACTATCAATTGACTGTTTTGTTCCCATATTTCCAGAAGCCATGTAAGCCTCAACGTCTTTTCTAGTAATTCTTCCACCAGATCCTGTACCAATAATTTGTGATAAATCTAAATTATTTTCAGAAACTATTTTTCTAACAACTGGAGATAATTTTATGTTGCTACTTTTAGTAACAGGCATTGGTGTAATTTCTTCAACTTTTATCTCTTCTACAATCTCTTGAATTGGTTTATCAATAGAATCACTTTCACCTGGTATTTTTTTATCAACAGTAACGTCATTAGAGTCACCATCTAGTTCTAGAAGCGATACTCCAACTTCAACTGTCTCCCCCTCCTCAACTAAAAGGGAAGTAACTTTACCAGAAAAAGGTGATGGAACTTCTGTATCTACCTTATCAGTAGAAATTTCTAATATAGGATCATCTTCTTTTACTTCATCACCTACTTGAACAAGCCAACGAAGGATTGTTCCTTCAGTGACAGTCTCGCCCAATTGGGGCATAGTTACAATTTCACTCATAGTTTTATTGTAATTCTTTTATGGCTTTTACGACTTTTTCAACACTTGGTATAAAAGCATCTTCTAGAACAGGTGCAAAAGGAATATGTGTATTTGGAGGAGTAACCTTGATTATTGGATTATCTAAACTCCAGAAACCTTTCTGAGCTACTAAAGAAGAAATCTCTGAAGCAATCGATGAGAAAGGTACGTCTTCTTGCAAAATACACAAATTAGATGTTTTCTCAACTGAATTAAGAATAATTTCTTCATCTAGAGGAACGACTGTTCTGATATCAACAATTTCAACAGATAACCCATCTTTACTGAGCACTTCAGCCGCCTGTTGAGCAACAGACACCATACCAGACCATGTAACAATTGTTAAGTCTGATCCTTCTTTTACAATTTTTCCTTTGCCAATTTCAACCTCATAAAGACCAAGAGGCACTTCCATTTTTAAATCTGGTTTTCTATAAAGTTTTTTATGTTCTAAATACATAACTGGATTTGGATCATTTACAGCAGCAATCAAGAGACCTTTGGCATCATAAGGGTTTGATGGGGCCACAACTTTAATTCCAGGATGATGCGCAAGTAAAGACTCTGGGCTTATTGAGTGAAATGGACCTGATCTAGTTCCCGCTCCAGTTGGGCCTCTAACTACCATTGGTACAGGTTTTCCTGCCTTCCAATGATATTTTGCTGCTTCAGTTGTTATTTGATCTAATGCAGGATAAACAAAATCATAAAACTGAAGTTCTACTATTGGTTTTTTCCCAGCAAGAGCAGCACCAACAGCTGCACCTGTAAAGCCTCCCTCAGATATTGATGTGTCAATCACTCGAAATGGTCCATACTTGTTGAAGAGTCCTTTTGTGGCTTTGAATGCACCTTCAAATACTCCAATATCTTCACCCATCATAAAAACATTCTCGTCATTATCCATCAACTCATCTAATCCATTAGTGATAGCTTCAATAAAATTCATAGTTTCTTTATCGTTCTCACTATTTTCTATTTTTGGTTCAGTTCTCTCGGCAAACATATCAAGCTCTTCATTTTTTGGTTCAGGATCGTCCTGATTTTTAGCCCAATCTATTGTTTCTTTTATTTCAGCTTCCAAGTCTTCTGACAAACTAACAAACTGTTCATTGGTGAACAAACCCTCTTGTAGCAATGCATCTTCAAACCTTAAGATAGGGTCTCGTTTCATCCAAAATTCTCTTACTTCATCATTCACATATTCAGCAGGGTCATGGCCAGCATGCCCATAATGACGAAAAGTAACTAACTCAATAAGTGAAGGACCGTTACCATTTCGAGCATTTTCACAAGATTCGTGAACTGCATCGATTACTTCATAAATATCATTTCCATCAATTATTCTTGCTGGAATTCCATAACCTGCAGCTCTATCTGCAACATTTGGTGTTCCAAACTCTGTGTCATTAGGTGAAGAGTATGCAAATTGATTATTTTGAACTGTAAAGACAACAGGTAAATTAAGAACTGCTGCCATGTTAAAGCTTTCATGCCAAGTACCTGTTGCAGTAGCTCCTTCACCACAATTGGCTACAGCAACAACTCCTGTGCCACTTTGTTGCGACGCTAAAGCCCAACCAACAGCTACAGGGGCAGAGTCTGGCAGCGGAGATACAACCATAAGTGTACCTTTGTCGACAACACCAAAGTGACTATTCCCATCCCTTCCTTTTGAAGGTCCATCATTTTTACCAAAGAAATTCAAAGCGATTTCTTTTAGTGTTACTCCTTTTTTAATTTGGACGCCAAGATCTCTATGTGTTCCACCAAAAATGTCATTCGAATCCATACCAGCCGCAATACCGGCCATACATGCTTCTTGACCAATACCTGGATATACTGCTCCGCTTAATTGTCCGCCTTTATACATTTTTAGTAATCTATCTTCCAATAAACGTTGAGTTTTCATAGATTTATAGATATCCCAGAGGACTTCTTTTGAAAGTGTTGCTGCATATCCTTGTCTTGTTATTTTTTCAATCTGCATATTAATGTAACCCCCTACCGCTTAAACTCATTAATGATTCGCCAATTGCTTCACTCAAAGTTGGATGTGCATGAATAAATTCTGACGCCTCTTCTGGAAGAGCTTCCCAACCTACCATATACATAAGTTCATGTATCATTTCACCCGCAGCTGGACCACATACACTTGCTCCTACTATTGGGCCATTTTCTTCTGAGTAAACTTTAACCAATCCTTCATTTTGATTTTGAATCATTGCTCTACCAATTCCTGCAAAACTGTGTTGTGATTGATTAATTTTAATTCCCAAATCTTTAGCTTTTTCAGAATTGATTCCAACCTCAGCGAGTTCAGGTCTTGTGTAAACTACATAAGGAATTGAATTATAGTTTATTGGGCTGTTGTCTCCAGTAGCAATATGCGTAATAGAGCTAATAGCTTCTGCAAAAGCAACATGAGCTAACTGTGGAGTTCCGTCAACAATATCTCCTAAAGCATAAATATTTTCTATTGAAGTTTGTAAAGTCTGTAAATTTGCTTCTACGAAACCATTATTTACTTTTATTCCAACTTCCTCTAATCCAATATTTTCTGTTAGGGGTGCTCTACCAACTGCTACTAGAACACATGCAAAATTTTCATTTTCGCCATCAGAAAAGCTGACGGTTTTATCATTGACTGAATCGACGGACGTACCAAGTTTAAAATTTACACCTCTTTTTGAAAGTTGCTTTCTCAGTTCTCCTGATGTTCTTTTATCTAAGCCAGGTAATATTTCTTTAGCAAGTTCTACAACAGTAACTTCTGATCCTAAGTCATTTAGTAAACTGGCAAACTCACATCCAATTGCTCCTGCTCCTATTACGCATACTTTATTTGGTGGCTGTTCCCAATTTAAAGCTGAGTCTGATGTTATTACATACTCATTATCAATTTCAATATTAGGTATTGACCTTGGTTTTGAACCAGTAGCCAAAAGTATAAAGTCAGATTCCAGTACTATTTCTTTACCATCTGCTTTTTTAACTAAGACATTGTTCTTATCTTTGATTGTCCCCCAGCCCTCCAGAACGTTTACTTTTTTAGAATTTAGCAATATTCCAATACCGCTTACGAGGTTATTTATAATTTCAAATCTTTTTTCAGCTGTCTTTGCCCAATCGATAGTCTTTTGTTTTATGTTTATGCCAAAGTCGGATGAGGTTTCTATTTCATGATTTAATTCTGCAACGTGAAGCCAATATTTTGCAGGTATGCAACCCCTGTTAAGACATGTTCCACCAAGAGTATCAGATTCAATTAGAGTGACTTCTAAGTCGAAATTGCTTGCGTAAAGTGCAGCAGCATAACCTGCTGGCCCTCCGCCAATAATGGTTAATTTTTTCAAATTACCTCTTTCCAGACAGGATCTCTGTCTAATCGAGATAATAACTACATTCCTACGTGGGGTTCCCAAGAAAAATGATAAT
>Ga0181415_1000194_pt1 | contig 16717 bp, 20 predicted proteins | sample 38SPOviralmetaG_FD_130140 | JGI IMG/M metagenome (GOLD analysis project Ga0181415, IMG submission 130140) | Marine viral communities from the oligotrophic San Pedro Time Series (SPOT) site, San Pedro Channel, CA, USA - 38 SPOT_SRF_2012-12-11 | ecosystem: Environmental > Aquatic > Marine > Strait...
CATACTAACATAACAACAAATGTAACTGCTTGAACAATCATTGGCAACGATATACTTAAACTACTACTATCTGATATTGGTTTAGTGTTTTCCATTTAACCTACTTATAATACCTTTTATTTCCGATACTTGATTGTCCAGATCATTAATTTCCTTCGTAATTGAATCAAACTTCCTGTCAAGCTTGTCGTCACTTTGATTCCACCTGTTAATAAGCTTAATAACCATACTTTCCATGTTTTCAAGTGTTTCACTCTGACCTCTATTCTCTGTTTTTAGGTCGTTTAAATTTTCTTCCTGCACAGACCCTCTTTTGTTCATAGAGAAGACCATATACACTAGCAAAGCCCCTACGACAGCGATCATACCCCCTTCTGCGTAAATCTCCATAAATTCCATTATCTTTTTCTCCGCACTTCACGATTTATAAAATAGTTATGATTAAAATCATCTTCTGTTAAAACTATTTTCGTTTTCTTTTTTTCTTTCCCCAGCTTAAAGGGTTTAAATTTAATTCTGTTTGATACCATTCTAACTGTTCTTGCATTTGTGTTATTTTTTTATCTTCTTCTTCTATGTGCTTACTTACAAGGTCTTCAATGTTGGTATCAGCAAGTTCAACTCTTCGCTCAAGTTCTCCAATCCTGTTTTCAATACGTAGGTATCCCATAACAAGGATGCCAACTCCGACAATAATTTGACCAAGCCACTTAATGTTAAGACTAATACGAAAGTTATCATCAATCTTTGCCATACCGACTGACCTGTACGTCTTCTCATCACTCATACCTCATATCCAGCTACTGAACAACTACCATCACAACTTCCAATCAGTACTAAACCACCAAGCACAATTATTAAAAATACTACTATAGATATATAATCTTTTAAATCTTCATTCATAAGTTAAATTTACTTTTACTCAATACTAGATGTCCACTCTGAACCACTTAATACTGACATTACTTGAGAATGGCTTAGTTTATCGTAAGAACTGAATACGCTAGGATCATTATCTGCATCATTATCACAAGCAAATTTTAGTAGTGCTTTAGAACTATCCCCATCATCTCCATTATTCTTGCGTAGTGTGTCTTTACCACTTTGTATTGCATTATCTATTAACGCATTCGATACAGGAATGGCTTGTAATAGATCTGATTTGCTCATATCCGAGGTATATTCATAGCCATAGCTATCCATCCATGTTTTTATCTGTGCGATTGTTTTCGAGTCTGTAGGAGCATCTGCTGAATCAATATCAGCTACAGGCACAATTAAGTATGCCCTACCTGCCCATCTACCACTATAGTCATCTGACCATCTATTTGTTACTTCTTCACTCATAATTAATTCCTTTAAGGTGTTGTTGTTGAACGATTAGTATCACCTTTTGCATAACCATGAGGTTCTGCGTTTGGTGAACTTTTTAAATCTCCTGCATCGGCATTTGTTGGAGTTACATGATTTGAATTACCAGACCTATCATATATGGTGCTTGTTGAATCAGATAGTCCTGTTTTAGCATCTAACGCTGATATACCAAGATATATTTTTAAATTATCTGCATAGCTATCAAGTAAATTACCATGTCTGCCAAGTGTATTTATATTTGATATATTAGAATCTTGTGCTTTATTCCATAAGGCAAACTGACCAAGATAACCATCAAAAAAATTAGCATCTGCTGTATAAACACCACCTAATTGAAAATCAAAAGCATTATCACCACTTGCTGTGCTAAATGAAAATTGGCTTGATTGACTTCCGTTTAAATACACAGTTACAGTTCCTGAACTCCAAGATACTAAAATATGATTCCATTGATTAGCAGAATAAGACACAGACGAATTAAAAGTATTACCATGTGCTATTCTTAATCCATCTGATTTTAATTGGACATACACTCTTGTATTTGTTTCTCCATCTCTTGCACTAACAACATATTGAGTAGTGCTTGGATTTTGGTCATGTGCATAGAACCAAATAGAATATGCACCTGTTGAATAATCATCTAAAGCAAAACCAAAACTATCTAAGTTTATACTCTGGTCACCACCATCCAAGTCTAAAAAGTTATACGCAGAGTTTAATCCTGTGAGAAAGGATTGGTCTGGTAGAACTGAGGAATAGACTAAATCAGCAGAGTCTTGGTTGGTCATTGTGCCTATATTTCCATTGTACTCAATAATCTCAAAATTGCTTATTGTAAAATCATAAGTACCATTAGCTATAAATCTAAATGATGGTCTGCGTGTTACTGTTGATGTTGGTATAAATGTATAAGAATAATTACCTGCTAAATAAAACAAACTATATGCCATAATATTGTCAGCACTACCACCTGTTCCAGAAGTAACCCCAACAAGCACATTTTGCATTGTGCCACTATTAACAGTATTTGTAAAACTTAATTTATATGTTTTACCTGCTGTAAATGATATTTCATCTCCATAAGATGCATCATTATTACCTGCACCTGCAGTTCCATTTACTGCTGTAAAACCATCTGCTGATGCTCCTGTAAATCCTTGCATACCATTAGATGATGGATCATTATTATTCCAATTTCCTGTTTGTAAGTCTTGACTTATTACAGGATTGTTTACATCCACTAATAAAGGGTGAGTGTCACTTAGGTCTGCTGATTGGAGGACTTCTTTGAGTCTAATATCCTTTAAATCAAGAAAATCATCTGCTGAACCACCCGAAGCCATATAAATTCTAAAAAGTGCATCGGTCTGTGGCGAAATATTAAATTCATATTGTTGAAAACTTGTTGTTAATGTAGGATTTGTAACTTCTTCAAATTCATTAGGGTAACCTACAAGTGATATTTTAACAGACCTGTCACTTTTAGCTTGAAAAGTTACATTATAATTATTACCAATAGTTAAAACTGCTCCTGCGTGAGCCCCTCCTTCATTAGTACCACTAAATACAGACCTCATAAACCCAGAAGAATTATAACTTATAGAAGTATTAACAGCACTCCAACTACTTGTAGTATCTGTATCAAAAATACCTACCCCCGAAAGTGTGTCACCACCCAACTCTTCTGAACTACTCTCAAATGCCCCCATGTCATATCCTGCAACCATTTGCTGTACTATGTCATCTGATGCACCATTTGTGATTGTACCATCGTTTGAGTTAGAACTTGAATCTGCTATGGTAGCAAATGCTTTACTTGTGTCATCGCCCATTCTCCATAGTCCTACTAACCCAGACTCAGAACTCTCGTTGTATGTAATACCCTTGCTATACAGAGCGTAGACTTCATCTGCTGATTTAGCTACATTGTAAAGAGAGACTGAACTTATAGAACCTTTAAAGTCGTAACTTGCAGAGCCAGAATCACCACCAATTTTTGCAATACCTGTATTTGTTACATCTCCTACAGTTCCATCATCTTCATTTGCTACTCCAACTTGAACTCCATCTATATAATGAGTAGCTTTGTTTGTTGTTGAGTTCCAACTAACAGCATAATGATACCAAATTCCATAAGACAATGTTTGGTCAGCATAACTATAATAATCATTACCACTACCATCTTTAATATAAAAAAGAATTTTTTCTGAATTATGCCAAGCTACATAATATCCTATGTCGCTATGTATTTTACTAAATATATACTCATTCGCACCTGTATCTGTTACATTTAGCCATGCTGATATAGTAGCATCAGATGTTCCAATATTCATGCTATCGCTATTAGCAATTTCTATATAATCATTTGTTCCATCAAAATCCACTACAGAAAATCTATTGTCTCTCATGGGAGTATAGCGTGATTTTGCAAACTGCTTTATGGTTTGAGCATCGAGTGCTGTTTTGTGAATTGCTACATTAGAAATTTTACCATCTGAATAATTAGAGCCTTGTTTACCAATAGTAACAGCATTAGCACTATTTTCCATTGCTACATAAGTTCCACTATCTCCAAGAGTGTAAGATGACTCTATTCCATTTACATATAACTTCATCCCTGCATTTGCACTTGCACCACCTACTCCATTATAAGTAAAAGCTACATGAGTCCAGACATTCTGAGATATTGCACTACCACTATCTACTGCATACTCATAAGCACCAGAACTTTCATCTTCAAAAAATAAAGCAAGTTTATCTGATGAATTTAAATAAAATTGCCACTCTGTATCTTTAAATGCTATTTGAAAATTTGTAGCATCTACAGGATTAATCCATGCAGTACCACTAAATGGTAAATCATTAGAACCATCACCAAATGATAAAGCATCATTATCTGCAATATTTACATAATCATTCGTACCATCAAAATCAGTATAGAAGTCACTTCTGGCGATTGAGGCATCTTCTTCTGGTAGTACCTTATCCCCTGCTCTGAGCCATAATTTAAGATTGGATGCAGAGTATTTAGTTAGGTCTACTACCTTACTTGAAATCTTACCAATCGCAGTTGCATCTAAGGCACTATCCCAGATAGCTATTTCGTCAATGAGTCCGTTTGTGTATAAAGCATTACCCTCATGGTTACCAATTCTAATAGGTGTATTACCCTCATCTGTACTCATATCAATACTTGATGGGATAGAAGTTGTATTTGTTGATGCAGTTCCATCAATATATAATGTTAAACTTGTAGACGGAACAAATACACCTGCAAAATGATGCCAATTATTATCAGTTACAGTACCTGCTGTTAATACTGAGGTAGCAGAACCACCATTGTAAATATTAAAAATTAATTTATTAGCGTTACCACTTGATGATTCTAATACAGCAACATTAAAAACTCTATTACTTGTGTCATCTTTACAAATAATAAATTGTGCTGAAGATTGAGAACTAACTTTAAACCAACCACTTACAGTCATTGCTCCTGTAATATTTAATGCAGATGTAATTGGTAATTCTAAATAATCATTAGAACCATCGAAATTGAAGGAAAAGTCGTTAGGGAATTTTTTTATTACCCCACTCTTTGTTAGTAGGTTGCCTAAGCCGAGCATAGACTTATCCTATGTAAGCTATTACAAGACCAGATGTAAGGTCAATAGAGTTCCACCTACCGTAGATCGTAACACCTTGTGGTATTGTTTCAGATGCCATTGTATTACCATTATAACTGCCCACACCATAACCATTAGTAGTGTCTGTAGGTGTTAATGCGTTAAAAACAGTATCCTCTAACATTGTAATTGCTACAAATGTACCTGAGTGAACTGCTGTATCTGAAATAAATTTAGCACCCGCTTGACCTAGTGCTACATTGCTGGATTCGTTGACCGTATATTTATTTATGCTTGCCATCTTGTTTCTCCTGTCTTATGCCTTACCGAGCTTGGCAACTCTCATGGGCATATTGGTTATTTAAAATCTGCTGGGACTATTGCCCTAGTTCCTCCAGTTTTACTTCTTTTTCTTGTACCGTATTTCTTTACGGCATTATTAAAACTTCTTTCATGTTGTGCCATTAAACCCATAGCAACCTGTGCTATATTTCCATCATTTGACGTTCCAGCTCTATCCATATATAAACATTTTTTTACATAATCTACAATAGCAGAATGAAATAAATTATCTACATCTGGTTTGTCTGTAACCGCTGTAACTTTTTTAGGATTTCCATAGTAATGAATTAGTAACCCATTTACTACATTGTGATCTATCGCAGTATAAGATTTTCTAGCTGTTCTAGTTTCATTTTCTGAATCGTAGTTACTAATAAGACCCATGTGGTCACCACGAATAAAATAATTAACACTAGCTTCCGGATATTTAAAATTACTAGTTAACTTACCTGTACCTTGAGTCGTTACAAATGTATGACCAGTAGAAAAATTAAACGTAGTATTAAAATTTGATATATCTTCTACAGCACCTTTATTAGCATTTGTAACTGTAACAATACTAGAATCAACTGAAGCTGTAAAATTAGCTAATCCATCTAATGCATTTTTTATGGCTGTCGCTACTGTAGATGAATTATCACCTGTTGATATATCTATTTCTACACCTGTTTTACCAGACACTGAAGGATCTGAACCACCACTAGAAACATCAAACCAAACGTAATATTCTACTAATTTATAACCGACATCTGTAGTAGTGTCTGTCTCTACGCTATTAATAAAAAAATATTTACTTTGTAGACTCCCACCATCATCAGCTTTACATGTTATTTGTGTTATTTCTTTTGCTAATGCCATTATTCTGGTACGTTTATTGCACTTTCAGATGCAATGTCAAATTGTAGAGGTTCACCATCTAATACTCTAGGTATTCTTATATAGTCACCATCGTTATCTAAAATATCCACTCTATAAATTTTATTTACACCCATATCTTCCCCAGCAGAATCAGTAGACCCATCTCCGATAGCGTAAAACATCTTACCCGATTCTATATCTATTTTAGCAGATACTGACTTTTGAGAATATTGACCAATCTCATTTACTGCGTCATTAATTAAAGACATAATATATGTTTCAGGTGCATCTGGGAATACTTGTCTTATCCTACTGATGATTTGCTTTACTGTAAGTTCATGTATTGGATGTGACATACTACCTCACTAACTGAGATAACCCAGCTTTATAATCTTCTTTTAACTGATTTATAATCGGAATATACAACTCTATATCCTCTTCTCCACTATATAATGCTTCTAAACTTTTTATTGTAGCATATAATACTACTAGATATTCTGCCTCAATAGGAAAATTAGATATAGCACTATCTCCAAATGCTACCGTTGGAAAAATAACATGAAGCACCTTAGCTGTTTTTGTTGCTGTTGGTACTGGATAAACCTCTAATGTATTATCATATATAAGGTAGGCTGGATCAGTATCTGTCGCAAAGTCCATATCGTTAGAGTCTTGTATCTTACCTCTTTTATAATTAGGCACATACCTACAAGGCTGTTCAATATCATTAGCACCATTACCTTCAGCCCTTAGAACAGCTAACACCACACCTTTTTGATTAATATTTGTAAGTGTAGTTGTAGAGTTATTTAATGTAGCAATATCTGCACAATCTTCCAATAAACTCTTTGGTAATGTGTTTATTATCTCTTTAGCACCATCTGTTAAGAATTGTGTGAGCTGTGCTTGAGTAGGAGTACTACTCCCATCTATAGCGATAGAGGCTAATGATTCTACTTGTGCTTCAAATGTTGCCATTATATTTTAACTGGCTTTCGTAAAGCTTCCATTACTGGGTCTTTTCTCTTTAAAGCTTTTACTACTTTTTTCTTAATAGCTTTCTTCTTAGTCCCCATAAAGTCTCTGTCTCATTTCTTTTGTATTTTGATCAATACTTTGCACAGACATTTCTACATCTGTTCTTTTACCCATAGCAGACATCATATACATATTAGTAGTAAACTTACTTTTAAAAGCTTTCTTACCACACTTTTTACAATAAAACCACCCTTCGTTATTAGGATGGTTACAATGTATACATTTCTTTTTCATAAATTTTCCTTTTATAGTTTCGGGGAGAAACTTTTTTTTGAATCTCCCCACAGTACTATAAACTGTTATCCTTATGTATTCGGATTAGTTGTTTCCTAACTCTATGTACTCAATAATGTAGCACATAGATCCAGCTGTAAAAGCACCTGTTGATGCTACAGTTCTAAAGTGAACATCTGTATCAGCAGATCTATAAGAAGCTGCAAGTGCTCCCAATATAGCTGTACCGCCTAAAGCCACAGTAAGAACATCATCTGTGGATGCTCCTATTCCAGCCGCAACAGATGTACCACTAGCTTCAAGACCATCAGCGTCAAGAGTACCAGTAAACTGTGTACCTCCAGCTGCTGTTCCTACACTAACGCCTACAGTTGCAGTAGCGTGAGCTAAAGCAGTGTGGACTACAGCAGTTAGTCTAGTAATAATTGAATTAGCTGGGACTGACATAGCTCCAGAATCAATATTAGCTGAACTAGCTGTAAAAGAAACTAATTTAGATTCTATCTTAATTAGACCTTTGCTAGCTGGTAATGAGAAACTACCACTACTTGAGTTTAATACATCACTCTTCATCTTATACTCCTTCTAGGTTGTATAATGCGTGAGACTCAGCTAGAGTAACTTCTAGACCTGCTTCAGTTAAGATCATATCTTTTCTAAGATCTTCATCAGCTGCCTGTACGTTAGTCATTACTTGTGTATCACGATTAATACCGTTACCAACTAAAGGTCTGTAAGCTAATTGACTCATATCAGCCATTAGCATTAAACCAGAAGCCTGACCCCTAAATAGAGGTTCTTTAACTAGGTTTAGTCTTCCATGAATTGTATCAATTACTGTTATGTTATGACCAAAAGCACCTTGTCTTTCAGACATGTTATAACGAGCAAGAGACGCACCAGTGTTTACATCGGTTAAAGCACCAGACTGCATAGACTGATTTATGAAAGCATCTGCACCTAATTTGTTAAAGAAAGAAATAACTGGTAATGAACAAAGAACTAGCTTATCAGAAGCACCACCACGAGCTGGGTCGAAGATGACTTCTAAGTCACTAAGTAAATTGTCATAAGTCATTTCAGACTGTGCTACAGTTTTATGATAAGCACTTCCAGATGAGTAACTAAAGTTAGAAGCTCCAGAAGTTGGAGAAACATTCTTTAGAATATGCCCTACTAGACCTTCAGTGTACTGAATACCGCCTACACGAGCTTTTTGACCGAAGAGCATAGCTCTTTCAATGTCAACTTTATGCTCACGAAGCTTCTGTGCCCAGATACGACTCCACTCATCAGGGTAACCCCTATAGCGTGTAGCGTATGCTGTGTTTGTCATTTCAGCAGCTGTTTTAAAGATCTGAGTGTAACCAAAACCATCTTCTAATTCACTTGACCAAACGTCTGGAGCACCAGAACCTTCTTCAAATGAAGTACCAATGATTTGTGCTACATCATTATCTGCAACGCTATTACTTCCAGAAACAGCTGATACATCAATCACCTTTCCTGAAAAAACTGAATCACTTGCGTTGTGCGTAATTGAACCATCTACTCTTACCAATGCTTGACCATATCCGTCTGTGTCGTCTTTTGTTGCGACAGCAAAAACCATTCCTTTGACTAAATATTCTACAGCCGCACCGCCAGCAGTATCTACAGTAAATGCATACGAAGAACCTGCGGCAACAGTACCAACTGCACCTTTAATCAAGAAAGAACGATCTGAAAAACTGATTTTATTTCTGTTTTCCAAGTAACGGAACACTGGGTCATCGGTAGGTGCTTTAGCGACTTTATTCAGATAGACGAAGAATGGTGATTCTTCCGGAGTTAATTCAGCAACTCTGTCGCCAAAATTAAAAATCCGTCTTCTATCGGGTCTTTGTCCCGCACCAGTACCAGCATCAGAAGTAGTAGCTGTAATATCGCTGGACTTTAAAGATCCAGAATTATATGATATTGCCATTTATATACCTCTTAGTATGTGTTGTTATTATTATGGTAAAGCTGCTCCAGCACCTGTTCCCATGATGCTTTCAAAGACCTTATCCGAATCCGTTTTAGGGGATTGTGGAGCTTGTCCCTGTAAGACACCAGCAGTTCTGGGTGCTTGTTTAGCTGCATTTACCGCTTCCATTGTATCGTTGTTAGCAACAGAATTACCGTTTTGCATCTGCCAGAGCTTTACTAAGTTATTTAAACCTACTTGCTCTTTAGGTTGGGTAGTGAACTGCATGAAATCTTGAATGTCATTATCTGACATCTTATAATTCCTGCGTAACTCACCAACTGTATTTTGCAGTTGCATCTCAGCCTGCATCTGTTGCTGTTGCTGGGCTAACCTTTCAGACACTAATCGATCAACTTTACTTGTGATCTTTTGATCAACAAATTTACCTGATTCAGAAGTATCATTTGTAAAGGCATCCCAAGGATTAAAGTCATCGACTGCGGGAGCTACTTCTTGAGTGCTCTGGTTTTGACTTTGTGGGTTAGCTATACCGTCTTCAAGAGTTCTTACAAGATCAGGTCTTTGCTCTAAAAGTTGAAGTAATTGAGCACCTTGTTGCAGTTTAGCATTTTCGGCTTGTGACCGATCATACATAGACTGAAACTTTTTTGACTCTGCTTCAAAATCTACAGCAGGGGCTTGTTCTTGAAACTCCTGTTGATTTGTATCCACCTCTTCTTGGATGGACTGTTCATTGACGATATCTTCCACGAATGATTCATTACCACCTTGTATTCCGCTTTCGACACTTGCTTCCTGTTGTTCTAATGTAGACATATACTCTCCTTAGATGTCTCTTAGGCTTTTGGAGTGGAACTGACTTCTCTCTGAACATCTTTCAGATTGTTTGCCAATTTCTCCACCTCGAGCTTCACCTCGTTTTCTAGTTTACTACGTTGTACCCTTCTGTCTGCTTTAGATTCGGAATTAACTTCGTTAAGTCTAGATTTAAACTTTTCGACTTCAACTCTTTTTCTATCACTGACAGACTCTCTTTGGGCTGTCTGCAAGTCACCTTGCAAATTCTTTATTTGTTCTGACATAGCTTGCATTTGCTGCTGCATTAATTGTTTCTCTTCAGTTCTACGCATAATACCTTCCTTGTCAAATATCTCTGGATTCTTTTTAAGAACCTCGTAACGATCCACAATGCCCATCTGGAATGCTTCAAGATATACAGCAAGTTCTGCATATTTACTAGAAGGCATAGTAGAACCGGATTCAATTCTGATGTCATGTTGATCTAAAATATGTCTATCTTTCTTTAAGTCCAAGATAGCACCACTAACATCTGTATAGAAATTAGCCATAACTTCTGTAATATTATTGTTAGGCTGTGCTAATCTAAAAATCTTTTTATAGGTGTAATGACCCTTTGATAAATTATAAAGAACTTTACCAAGTTTGTTAATACTAAATTCAACATCTCTTAATTTAGATTTAGGTCTTTCACTACCTAATGCAATCATTCTCTCTGTCGCTTTGTGCGTTTCTGGTGCTTTATCCGCAAAGCCATGCATCATTTCTGGCAGACCAAAAATAAAATCAATGTAAAACTCTGACTGCTGTATCAATCTATAGAACTCACCAGCTAGTGGTTGAGGTGCTGGGTAGTGTGGTTCACCTTGTGATGAATCAACTTCTATCACTGCATTTGGATTAGCCCAATCTTTTTCTAATTGGTCAATGTCGTCTACACTACCTAATGGTACTAATAGTTTAAGTCCCGCTGATGCTTGGGCATGTGAAAGGGCTAAAGACCATAACTTATTTAGTAACCTCTGCATCGGTCTGGCTCTAGATACATCGCTCTTGGGGTAAGGAGTGCCTGTCCAGATATTTGGTAGCGGGACTATTGGATACTCATCAGTATTTAATACTTGTTCATACAGCACTACTTCCCCTAATGTAGCACAAACTTTTATTCTAGTTTGTAAAACTTCGATAGCTGTGTAAGCTCCTATCTCAATAGCTTCTGCATTTTCACTAACAAACCTAGCATATTCTTCTTGAGAAAGTATTTCTTCTTCTTGATTCTGCATATCTATTATGCGATAAAAAGGGACTTTTATCTTATAAAAACGTTCTAGTATCTGATACTTCTTTACTTGAAAATAATCTTTATCTTTTACTTCTGCTGGAGTAAATACATTCATTGAGTTTCTGTTTTGTGAAGATGGATAATCTTCTTCATCGTATGTAAAACCAGATATCTCACGAATAATACCCGGTATTTCTTCACCAGTCTCAGGGTCAACACTATCATCTAATTCAGGGTAGAGGTTGACGACTTGTTCACCAGTGAGGATGGTAGAAAGGATAAGCCCATCTGAATCACTAAACCAACGATCTCTTGAGCTAGGAGATGCGTATACCCTAAAAGGGTCGAGATAAGTAAACTTGACATCACCTCTACCGAAATCTGATTCTCTGTCAATGTAAGCATACAAATAACCCATGCCTGTAGTAGCATAGTCTTGTATTGCTTGTTTCATTTGCCAGTCACCATCTGATTTTTGCCAGACATAACCCATTATTGTTCTCCACAAAGAAGCTACTTGCACATCAGAGTCTTCTCTAGGAGTTATGGTAAATGCTGGAGGTCGAGAGGTTAATACTGCTTTAAATTTTTCTATAGCTGCTGATACCCTATCCATAGGTATATCAGCTTGATTACGTTGAGATAGCTCATCAGACTCATCGTTAGTAAAATGATTACCAAGGTAGAAGTCTATATCTTTTCTAGCTTCAGTATCCCAATCAGAACGAGCATCACGCCATTGACGATATAGCTCTTCGTTTTGTAATGCTCTTGGGTCTTGATCCATTAAATCTCTATTCCAAGATTAAAAGGACTTGTAGGCATAAATCTTGAAGTGTCTGGTAAACTTTCAATTCTTTCTGCACCTTGCATTAATAAAGAATCTAACTTAATTCTTTCCAATGCATTTTGTGCTTTATCTCTAATAAGCTCTTCGTTCTCCATTTCTAGCTCACCTCTTAATGATCTGTAGTAATCACCTTGCTCCATACCACTTGGTATAGAAGACATAACTTCACCAGAACTTGGAGGTCTTTGATCGAAAGGTACGAAAGGATTAGCTTGTGGCTGTTGAGCCATTAAAGATTGTAAGTACTGCTGCATCATAGCATCTTCTTGAACTGCACCACCTTCTTGCATACCTAAAAGCTTTTTAAGAAAACCGCCTTTTTCTTCTTCTGGAGCTTGTTCAAAATAAGACTCAACTAATGCCGCAGGAATTGAATCTTGAGGAGCAGAAGCCATTTTTTGTCTAGCTCTCATAGCAGCTTTTTTTCTAGCCATGTTTAACATTTTACTCTGACCTTCACCTAAATAATATCTTCTATCACCCTCACCACCAACTTGATCAGCAGATATAGATAATATTGAACCGACATCAAATAAACCGGGTTCTAATTCTTGTGCAAATGAATTTTCTAATGGGGTATTATAAAGAATTTGACTATAAGCTTGTCCACCATCTTGATAGCCGTACACTTCTTTTTTCTTTTTAGCTTTACCACCATGCATCATTTCCATTAATCCACCTTCCTGCATGTAACCCATTTTATTTCTAACATCTTCAGGAAGTTTAGCAAGTCCGGGGTTATTATCAGGAACTGGTTTTAAATTAGACATAGCCTGCCCACCATCTTCGTATTTATTTACCATACCACCATGACCATACTGCTTTGCATTGACCATGCCGCCACCATACATGCCAGTCATATTTTTTAGTGTAGCCTGTGCAATCAGTCTATCTATTTCAGAATGACCACCTGCCTCTGGCATATCGTTTAATTTTTCCAATGTGGGAACTCCTATCATGTCCACAGCTTCTTTGCGAATCACAAATTCACCGGGGGTTAATATTGCTTTTACTGTATCTGTAGTACCGGGCATTAGTCTCTAATCTCAAAATGGGGAAAATCATCGAAACGGTTGTCCATTACTTGAAAATCCATATCCCAGTCCCCGCCCCATCTTAAATTGTAACCCATGCTCCTGCCAATGCCGATAACAAAACCAGCGAAAAGAGTCTGTCTCTCTCTATCTTCCCAATCCACAGGATAAGGGGTAACGTCAACGGCTTTAGAAGGACTAGAGTTGTGCCTACCGTTAGGATACTTAACTTTAGTACGACCTTTATCATATAATTTATTTTGCCTTTCTTTGCTTCTATGTCCCTCTAGAACGGAACAGTCCACATGTTTGATTACTTCAGTAAATACTTCTTGCAAACGCTCATCGCAAGTAGATAATCTAGACTTTGATCTTTTAGAAAAGTATGGCATGTGGATTTGAATTTAAATATAAGTAATACATAAACAAAAGACAAATAATATTTTTATGCACGAGATCCAGTCATCCAGTTATACGCTTTTTTCTTCATACGTCTAACAGGACTAGCTTCTTCATTTAGTAATGATTCTCGTTTAGTTCTTGTACTTTTAGGAGCTTTAGCAAAGTAGTCTGCATAATACAAAGCATCCATAACATCATCGTTTCTAGGTTTAGGATGTTCAAAGAACTCATCTACTAACTCTGTCATTTCTCTTCTAATGTAAAGCTTTTTAGAGTTTACAATAACACCTAAGCTTGTTTCAAGCCTATCTTGCTTTTTTATCCTAGCGGGCGGCTTTACCCCTTTGAAGATTCCGGGCATTAATCTTTTTTCACTAGCAGACATCCTTGTTACCATGTCTCTAACCATTTCCTGTGCAGCTACGGTTTCTATTGTAACTCTCCTTACAGGTGTATACTTATTTGCTAGTCTTATAATCTCTTTTGGTACATCAAATGTTGGTATTCTTTCTCTAAAATACTCTAACACATAACGATTGTTATTAGAATCAATAGCCATAACTAGGATAACTTGAAAGTCAGATGTCTCTGAAGCTGTCGCTGCTAGGTCAACCCCTAAGTAAATGTTTACTGGTATAGCATCTTCACCGTCTATTAGGTAGTTAAACTTATTTCTAGTTTCTACTTTACCACTAAAGTATTGTATTCGATCTATTTTAAAGGCTGCGTTAGATATATCTCTCGCATCATTCATATACTCTTGTGCAAACTTATTGACAAGACCAGCTTCGATAAACTCTCTTTTCTTTGCTGCTAACTTCTTTAAGGAGAATTGGTCTTTCCAGATAGACTTACCATCTTCTATTGCCCTTTTAAATGTTACTGCCCAAGGATAAGTCCTACCTTCTTCCTGAGCTTTCTTGTTTCCATCTACTACTGCCTGTAAAAAACTATCAAAGTGTACTATTGTACCAGCTAACCATATCCAACCTTCTCTACCCGGTGTCTCCTCTAGTGCAGGATATACTGTAGATACGATCCATTTCTTAATATCTGCTCTACGCTCTGGCGTTTTGGTATTTAACTCTGATTCAAAGTCATCTAAGATAATACCAGTATAACGAACATCTACCTCTGCACGACCTCTAAGTCTTTGAGAAGTACCCTTTGCTATCAATCTATCTCCTTTGGGAGTTACAATATCTTTTTCTGTCCAACGCTTACCCGCTGCACCTCCATCTAAATTGCCAAAATAGTATCTAAGACGTTTATTCATTTCAAAATGATTGCGTAAATACTTTAAATGGTCAATAGACTGACTCTGTTCTTCGGATACCCATGCAATAAAGTGCTGCTCATCATCTTGTGCAAATACAAGTTTATGCATAATAGCTGCTTTAGATAAGATCGACTTACCAAAGCCTCTAGGCATAATGATACAACTACGGCTGCCGGGTTTAGATGTAATTAGTTTGTCTGCTACATCGTAATGAAATGCTGGAGACCTAGACTTTTTAAGAAAGTCATTTGGTAAGAAAGCCCTGCCAAAGTAAATAAGACTTTTATAGGACTTAGCTAGTACCTCATCCCGCTCTTTCATTTCAGATGGAGATGGATTAATATTAAAATTGTCCATTATTTTAAATTAGTAGAGTATTTATTCCCATCCCATTCAAACGTATTTAACCCTGCTTGCCTTGCTTCTTTAAATGCACTTCTAAAATCTTTTGCTTTTAAACTTCTCTTATCATAAACATTATAATCACCACCTTTAGTCTTAATTGAATTTAAAACATTAGAAAGCATAGCATTTTTTGTATCTTGATCTTGAAGACTCCACATAGCATTTTCTAAATAATCAAAAGGAGCATCTGCAAATTTAGGATTGTATCTTGCATCTATCATTCTTTTATTATACTCATCTCTATCTGAAAATTTAGAATAAGCATCTTTTCTTCTAGCTGTATTTAATATTGAAGCAATTTTTGGTCTTTCAGAATACCTAGAAAAAGAAGGTAACCAACCTTTTAATGCCCTATCTAATTTATTGTAAAAATTCATTTTACCTACGCTTTTATCCCCTTCTGCTTGATGACCATATAGCTCGTGACCTATTTCATGCCCAATTCCTCTATTGCCATATAATCCTTTTAAATAAACATTATCACCTTGATGAAATCCCCCGCTAGATATATTTGATTCCCCACGAACTTTACTGTAAACATTCTCAGGCAAAGCGTATGCCTTAAAGGTTTTATTTGAAATTCTATTTAGTATATCATCAATATTTCTTTTTTTACTACCACCGTATCTATCCTGTTGTTTTACAAAATCTTCTAAAGCGGGTCTTGCATTTTCAACAAATTTTTTAAGCAATTCGTTATCATACTGATATCTTGTTAAATCTAATAATGAGTTATTTTGTGCCATATTTACGTTATTTAACCTTTTTATACTTAAAACTTATATCATATAGCCTATTACATAAAAGAACTGTTTTAGGTACTGTATAGCTCCAAATAGAGCTAGTCTGTGTATCCCAATAAGTACTGTTAACCGTTACTGCTTGTATCACCATTTGTTAATTCCTTTTTCTTTTCACTTAACATACCCTGCTCAAATGCTTTTAGTTTCTCTTTACTAAAGCCAGTAAACTCCTGTATCAGTGCAATAGACTCTGACTTCTTCTCTGTATTAAGCATTCCTGATATCTTCATTAATGTTTCTAGTGCTCTAAGCTTATCATTATCTTTTACATCTGTTTTATCGACAACATCCTTAGTGCTTTCTAGTAAATACCTTTTGGTAATACCAACATCTGCCATTAACTCTTCTATTTCTTTATCCACTTGATCCCTCACTGTTTTACTTTTTAATAATAGTTTTGATTTACGCCTAGCATCATCTGTA
>Ga0181415_1000196_pt1 | contig 16607 bp, 17 predicted proteins | sample 38SPOviralmetaG_FD_130140 | JGI IMG/M metagenome (GOLD analysis project Ga0181415, IMG submission 130140) | Marine viral communities from the oligotrophic San Pedro Time Series (SPOT) site, San Pedro Channel, CA, USA - 38 SPOT_SRF_2012-12-11 | ecosystem: Environmental > Aquatic > Marine > Strait...
CGCCCACCATCAGTGTCTTCGTGCGTTGTGTTAACTATAGTTACTTCTGGCGTAGTATCAGTAGCTGTTACGTCTTGGACGTTAGCAACTGTAGCACTAATAGTTCCAGCCCTTGCTCCTATATATCCACCCATTAGGTAATCTCCATATAGCTCATTGTGACTGAAAGCTTATCTGCTACTGAACAATCCACTTTAATAATATCGCCAACGTTCATATTAATCTTACCTTCGAGTGGCGAAAGCGTAGAGCCAGCAGGGATGCTTACATCTTTGATTAAATGCGCTGTAGTGTTTTGCGTCTGCCCTGTTTGCGTTGTCGTGCTAACAAGAGTTACACTGCAAGTGACTTGAGCAGTGTGGACGTTAGCTAATGTCATACCTAGCATAACTATCGTGCTGCCTGTCTGCACAGTGTAGATTGTTTCGGGCGTACCAGCAGTGGCTGGCGCAACATCCCTTGTAACTAGTTTAAACGTATTTGCCATTCTATTCTCCTATTAGCCGAGAGCAATCGCTAATGCAGTTGCCTCGTCCACCGTTGCTTTTGCACCTATTGTTGAAATGTTAGCCACCACTGTATTTATGTTAGCTGTGTTGTTGGCAACTGTAGCTATATTAGAAGCAACAGGAGCTAAGTCATTCATATCACTTACTATTTGAGCAGTGCCTAAAGTATTCATATCAGCAATAGCGTCAGTAGTTCCAAGCAAACCTATTTGCGTAGCTTTAGCAGCCACTGCCCCTATGTCCGTAGCATCAGCCGCAACTGCATTTATATTCGTGGCATTACCAGCAACAGCAGTTACGTTACTGGCGATACCAGCCACCGTTGACACATTACTAGCTATCGCTGCCACGGATTGTATAGCATCGGTAGCATCCGTACCGTCCTCAATGTCGGCTAGTGTGGCTATATCAGCCGTAATATTTGCTAACGATTGTACATCAGCTATCAACGGCCCTTGTTGTGCGACACCCGTACTTTCGTTAAAACCTAACACACGACCTTTACGGTCATCCTTGTCGGGTAGCGTAAGGTCTACAGATACAGCGTCACGCACCGGGGCAACCATTGCCCTATCTAACCGCTCTTCATGGCTAGCTAAAATCATTGTCAATGTATCAAAATCGTTTTCCAGAGAAGCCGCTGTAATATTACCGCCACTTGTATATACGCTCGTTCTGCTTAGAGGTAAGTCGCTGAAGACACTGACAACCGCATTGTTAGCTGGGGTATAGTCAGACGGGCTAGTTCTAAACACCACCTTGCCCGTACCGTCAGCGTTTAACCCGATAGAGTTACCAGAAGTTTTTATATCATAGTGAGTGCTTTCAGTCTTGAGAGTGCCGTCAACATCTACCTTTATTTCCGAAGTATTATTGACTTGGAAACTAAAACTAAATTCTGTTGTCGAGCCGTTAGCTGTAAACTGCGCCCGTCTTGTTTGGTCTGTTATACTAAACGTAGCCATTTACCACACCTCACTATTGGTATTTGTACACCATTTATAAACGTTTGTCACTCCATTGCTTCCTCTACCATTTTCGTTAGCTGAAACCGTGTTGAGCCTTCAATAAAAGCTTCTCTAGCTAATTCGCGCCTATCTTGTAAAATTGTATTTAAAGCTTTGAATTTGTCTTCATCTGTAATTAATGAATTATAATCAGCGTCAAGAACTTCAAACAACAAAGAATTAGCTAACGTGCTTGTTGGGTCATAGCCCGTTTGCTCTGGCGTATTACCGTTTGCGTCAACTGTGTTTATAAGGGTATGAAACTGATTAATTTCTTCATTGTTTAGTTTAACCTGATTAATGCTTTTGTTGTGCATTGAAAAAGTACCCATGCCCGTTTCACTTAATCTAAGCAACTCTTGGTCTACTTTAGAATATTTAGCTGTTCTCAACCTTGTAGGATTAAAGTTTTCACCAAAAGCTCCTTGACCTCTTTCAACCTCATTCCCCCAAAAATCTAAACCCGGTGGTAAAGTATCCGCAAAGTAAGGGTTTCTAGCTTTAGCTTTTTGTAATCCGCTATAAAAGCCTTGCATAAACAAAGGGGCCTCGGTGTAAAGCTTGCCAGTTATTGGGTCTTTGCCCGGAGGTAATGCTGTATTGCTAGAGGTTGGGTCGTTCATTCTTTCAAGCATTGCGTGAAAACTAGATTGTGTTACGGGTGTATACTGACCGTCACTCAAATAATGTGCGGCGTAGCTACCTATTCCAAACGTTGAACGGTCTAAATTACCGAGTACATTCGTACCAACACCCGACGAAAGTTGACCAAAGTATTGCATCATTCTTTCACCGATGTCTTCTTTTGTACCTCGACCCATAGCAAACTCAGACATTTCTGCCACGCCTTGTAGAAATGGTAAGCTAGACGCATACTCAGCAGTTGCCAAAACATAACCTTTAATAACGGCTGAAAGTACATTTGGGTCATCTTCATATTTCATATAGTTTGCCAAGTCTGCACCCATTACAAGCAAAGCTGACATTGGGTCAAACCGACTAAAAGTCATTGTTTCGTAAGTACCGTCAGGCTGCTTAAAACCAATAGATGCCGGGTTAAAACCAGCGGGGTCCATAATATTACGTTTGGCGGCAAACTCACTTGGGCCTGTGCCAGTAATAACAATGTTATCACCATACTCTCCACTAGCCATATACAACATCGTCATAGCTATACCGTTGCCTAATGTTAACTTAGCTAGAGCATCGTCTAATTCTTTTCCTGTTATTGTTTGTTCGCCTTTAATATTTCCTTTTATTGCTTTGTAAACTGGTGACCAGTTTAAGGTTCGGTCAAACGCTTCGTTAATAATATTTGTTGGCGTATTATAAAAAGGCACAACAGTTTTTACTAAAGGGATACTATTTACTAAAGGACCCATGCGACCAAAAAAACCTTCTGGCGAACCTTGGAAAGTCATCTTTCGTGCTTCGGTGGTCATCATCTTTTTAATTTCGTCAGGCGTTGTCGTTATTATGTCTGCATATTTTTGCGACGCTAATTCTTTAGCCTCATCTCTGCCTATACCTTCACGCCTTGCTGTTGTGTAAGCAATCTGAGATGCTCGGTGCGCTTCTCTGTACAGCACACGACGCATTGTAATAACTTTAAAATACTCATCTTCACTTGCTAAAAACCGTCCGGGTAACCGTGTAGAAATTCCCATTAAGTCAACAAAGGATTTAAAATAATCGCCTTGAGCCATACTTGTTTTAACATCGTTTAAATTGTCAGTGCTTCCTAATGCTCGTCTAGTACGCAAGTCTATTTTACTTACAAGGTCACCACTTTCACCAGTCATCATAGTTCGAGCCATAAGAAGCATAGCATCTTTTTGCGCCATCATAAGACCATGAGCTTCAGCCGCCGCTTCTCCTACATACCTTTGGTCACCTATATCCCCACGCAAACCGCCAAGAGTTCTTATATTTCCTATGACCCCAGCTAATCCACGTTCTGCTAAGGTTTGCACTTGAAACCCAGCATTGCCCGCAATGTTTACGATATGCGTAGAAGGGGCAGACAAAAGAGCGTTGATATAATTTTCCATTGCAAAATCCCAAGACTTTGAAACAAAACCCTTTTCTGCATATCTCGCTCGTTGCATTGGTGTAGAAAGCTGTAGAAAAGTATGTAGGTGGTAATCAACTAGACCTTCGTCAGCTTCCCGCACCCATGTATCTAAACTTTCTGCATAAGCGGATACATCTAAATTTTCTAGCTTTGCTATAGAACTTACAACGCCTAAACCTCTACCATATTCAGACACATTACCAGAAACTTGTGCAGCTAAATTAGATTGCACAGCCGCCATAACTTGTAACTTTTTAAATTCTGTTTCCCTAGTTTGACGGTCTAGGCTACGGTAAGCCTTGTGCGCTCCATACTGTAACTCTTTACCAAATTTTATAAGCGTTAAAATACCAGCTAATACATCCTCTGCTGGGAGTATTTCACCGGGTTTTCTGTTAAGAAATTTTACGGCAATATTTTCAAACCCAGTTGCGTTTGCCATTGCAACCATAACGTCCATAGACTGCTTATCTCTTTTAAGATGTTTAAACAAAGCTTCGTTGTTTTTCTTAATGTTTTCAAAAACGGTTGTTGGATTAAAGTCATCTGTCGTACCATCAAATATTTGACCGATACGCCCAAGGTTTAAACCCGGCTCAAAACCACCATCACGCAAAACATCATTCAACGCCTCAACGTCAGTATTATCTAAACCTTTAATAACCAGAGAACCGCCGGGGCCGGGCGTTATGTCTTCATCTGGTACTAAATTACCATAAGCTTTATTCTCAGCGTTCGTTACCGACTTGGTTATAAACTCAACTAATTCACGATAGGCTGACATTAGATACCCTCTTGTTCTTTATCATCTGACATTGATGACCCTGTTTCCAGTAAGGTTACACCGCCTCCAACAGAAAGCAGCGGGATGCTACCTTTAAAGAACTTTTTAAATACTTCGTCTTTACTCATGCCCGTCAGTTGTGACGTAACATCTACTCGGTCATCTATAAGCTCAACGATTGTTTTTGGCTCAGAAGCAAGTCCTGTTTTATCACCGTTTGCAAACCAACTTAACGACTGTGCTTCAGCGGGTTTAACTCCAAGTTTTTCTGCTACTTGTTTATATATGTCAGAAAATACAGCGTATTCTGTTTGAACATCTTTACCGTCTATTTTTTGACTTCCTAGTGTATCTGCAACCATTGTAGCCGCATCGAATGTTGATGGGTCTTTCTGATACATTTCTTGGTATTCTTTAGTTTTTGCCGCAGTCTTACCGCCGATAAATTTTAGAGGAATAGACCCCGGCTCTAATTCGTTAATTGCGTCAAATACTGCTCGAATAGCATGAGTATCTACCGTAACACCCGAAAGATTACCCGCTACGTTTTCAGCAAATGTTGCGGGTTTTGGATTAGTATCAAACGAAATACCTGACGCCATAACATCGTCTAAAAGTTTACGATGCAAACCGCCGGGGTTTATAATCATTGGATAGCCTTTTTCGTTTATTCCCTCACTACCGGGTCCAATAATAGTGCCTATATCTATGCCTCGCTCTTGCTTAACACTAGCTAAAGAAGCACTTCTTAAATTTTCTTCTGTTTTGGTGCGAGGGCTAGTGGCGGCATAATTTAAAGCAAACTTACGCAATGCTTCAAATGCTTGCTCTTGAGTATAGCCAAGCTCTATAGCCTTATCAACAATAGGCCCAGTGTTATAGAAAAATTGCACGTTTGTACCGACAAAGGGTTTTGCTCTTTCTGCTAGCTTGTCAGAAATAGCTTCACTCATTTCTATAACTTTTCTAGCCCTATCTCCTAATGGTAGAGTTTTACCTTCTGGCGCTCTAGGTACTGGAGTTTCTTTTTGCTCTGGAAAAGTTCTGGCGTAAGCATCAGGAGATGTTTCAAACATTACTTCGCCACTAGGCTGCACTCTATCTTTTGGCGATAGTTTCATTTGCTCGGCTCTTATATTAAGAACGTTTACAGCTTCGTCTGTATCTATTTTAACAGGCTCTGGATTAACAAACATTTGCCCAGCGTTCATTCCAACCGTAGGCATTTCTCCCGGTTGGGTTAACCTATCCTTAACAGTTGACAGTTTATTACGAATTATTTCAGTAGCACCTTCGTCAGACTTTATAGCTCTGAAGCCTTGCATAATAACGTCAATACCAGCCCCTAAAGCCAAACCTTCCAATGCTTGCTTAAATCTACCTTCTAGTCTTTCGGCTGCACTAGCATCGTCTTCTACCTTACTGTCTAGATACTCAGTTACCGCACCATCTAAACCAAACTCTTTAAGAAGCGTAGAAAGGTTACCTTCTTCCGGGTTAAAGAGTGCGTCAGCAAAACCACTACGCAACATTGTATTGACATATCCAACACCACGAACGGGCGCAACAACCATACCCGCACCAAACTGCACTAAGCCACGACCTAACGCCTCAAGGCTACTGTCACCTTGTGGAACTTTAATACCAAGTTGTTGCAAGCCAACGTCAAACATTTCATCTAAGCTAGGCGCATCTTCTGGCTTTTCTCTTCTATACTCAAGGCCATCTGGCCCCATGTAAAAACCACCAAGACCACCAATTTTTTCGTCAATGGTTTGACCAATATCATCGGCTAAACCAACAACACCCGTAACAGTATCTTGAACACCACCAGCTATTGCTCGACCCGCTGCTTTTGCTGTATTTGCTACATCTTGCCCGTCAAACCCAAACATTTCTTTGGTGGTGTTTCTAGGGCGCATATTAGCAACCTCAACGCCCGTCGATGTAAAAACCAAATCGTGCATAGGGTTTTGTCTTACGCTGTGAGACTGTCTTCTGGCTTCAAGTATATCCATTATAAAGCCTCTTCTATTTTTAAAATGAACGCGTCAATGTTTGCGTCAGTAAGGTTAAGATTGCCGGGCAAACCTTGTCTGTTTTCAAGTAATACCTTGAAACTCTCAAGCGTTGATATCGCTGTCTCAAAATCATCTAATTTTAAATCTAACTGACCCTCGCTATTTATAAGGCCAATAAGGTTTTTTGCAGCAACAACTCTAACATTATTAACAGCCGCTTCTATGTCATCTTGAAATTGTGTTATTAAAGTTTGAACAAATCCCGTCGCGTCAAAATCTTGGTCAACCCTTTTAAATGTTAAGGCTTCGTTTTCTAATGCGCTAACTAATTTTTGTGCAAGAAAAGTTTTTTTGAAATTAGGGTCTTTAGTATCAAGTTCCTTATAGTTTTTAGGTAACTCCATTGCTCCAAGTAAATTATTTACTGCTACTTGGGTTTCTTCATTTTGATGAAATTCTGCTAGTTTATAAAACTTATCTCGGTCAGCTAAACTTAAATTAAGCCAATGGTCATTAACATCGTCAAAACCTATGTTAGACCGTAACCCTTGAAGATAGCCACGAGAACCATTATCACTAATAGCTGGCGCAAGTCCGGCCTCTAAATATTTTGTTTTAAGTTCTTCAGCCCTAAATTTATCGTATTTATAAAGTTGGTCATAGTTGTCTTTGAATAGCGTGGCATCACCTTCGTTTATAGCTCCAAGCATAATAGCGGCATAACCATCATTTAACTTAATTTGTTCCTTGTCATTAACGGCCTCTTGCTGCGCTCTAGCTGCTAACTCGTTACTTCTAAAGTTGCGAAGGTTTTGCGCTATTTCAGCAAATGATAAATCATTATTTTGTAATATGGATATTGCCGCTTTAGTTTTTACATTAAGCTTTGAAATATCTCCCCGTGCTATATTTCTAATTAAAGCATCAGGGTTTTTTAAAGTAAGTATATTGTCATTAACTAACTGCGTTGCAGAAGCTACTGACTGAGTATCCCATGCAGAACTCCATGCAGATATTTGTGAAGGTGAAAAATCTCTAGCTTGCATTTCAACAAGCTTATTAGCTTTTAAAGACGCAAGTGTATTAGCATCAACAAACTTTGCTTCAATCTGACCGTTAGCATCTAAACCAGTTAGATTAACTTGAAGAAGCTCATCCATGTTTTCTAGGTCAAGTTGCGCTGAAGCCATCCAAGCTGACTTTGATTTATCTTTTTGGTTTTTAATATATGAACTGTGGTAGCTAGTGTATTTTGCGTTTGCTGTAAGAGCCAACTTAGCTTTCATGCTTCTAGCCATTGAGGGAACAGTTTCATCAAAGGTAGATGAATACCCTTGAATAATTGCATCTAGTTTATCTTGTAATCCAGCCGGGTTAGCTTCTCTACTTTCAAAATCTAATATTGCCGAGTTCATTTCTTTTCGAGCCGCTAATTCTAATTCACTCGTAACAACCGTTGCCGCCGCTTGTCGTGCTGCTCGACCAAATAGACTGTTTTTATCACCGGGCAGTTTTAATTCTTCGCCTGTTTCTCTAGCCGCTTGAATTTGCTCTAGAGTAGGAGCATTAGCCGCGCCGTATTCTTCACCTTCTAACTTTGCTTTTATTTGGTTTTGCTCTCCAAAAAAAGCCGTCATACGATTTAGCGATTGCTGTAATTGACCTAATCCCCGTGCTGTGGCTTCAGCTTCATAGGCTCTGGCTTCAGGTATTTGAAGTGCTACCCGCCGCCCTTGATATCTTACGCTCTCAACCATTAGTTTATTGCCGCCAAGTTGCTAGGTGGAATTGGACTTCCAGACGTCGCCATAATTTGACCGCCTGTTGTTGCCACATTAGCCGCCGCTGAAAGCGTAGCAAATCTAACACCCGCCTTGCCAGCTAGCCTAGCTTGTTGTGCGTTAGACTCACCGCGCAGAATTGCCATCTCTGCATTGAGATTAAGCTTGCGAATATCCATACCCGCCACTTTCATAGAGTTCATATTGATTAGGTCTTTGGTTTCCATCGCACCGTAAGGATCTAGTCCACCAGCCGCTGCATTTGCTACGGAACTACTCATAGCAGTAAGAAGTTCCCTCATGCGCTCGTTACCCTCTACCTTGTAATTGACCGCATCCGTTCGAGCTTGAATAACCTCGTTACGGGCTTTCATTTCGTATTGCACAGCCTCCGCTTGTGCTTGTCGAATTTGCGCCATACCGCTTAATGCTGCACCCGCTATTTGTAAAAATGCTGCGCTCATGCTCCGCTACTCACTTTATAATCTAATGCTAAAACTGTCATAAATAATGGTTTGTCTTGGCTGATAGTAACCTGACCTTCTAAGGAAAAGCCGGGTAATCCATCTACTGTCTTGACCCCAGAAAACGCCGTAACGCCACCCGCACCCGATAGGGTGGTTTGTGTTGGTACTTCTTTACCTTCCACGGTTACGTTTTGTGTAAGAAATAAAATTGGAGAAGCTTCTAGAATACGTCTCTTAGTTGATTGCATAGAACCCGTAGATAACCGTAACTCAACAGGCTGTGTCGTTACCTCAACGCTAAAATCTAGACCCACCTCTACATAACTAGACGCCGTTCCATTTAAGGTAACATTGCCAGAGCTTACCGTTCTGTCGGTATCTACAATATCGTCGCGTACTATCTTTACCGTCTTAGCTTCTAGATGCGATAGGCTCCCGGCTGTGGTGCTTCCCGGCAACGATTGGTCCGGGCTAACTGCACCTGAGTAATATTGTAGTGCGCTATCTGTTGTGCGGTCATCGTCAAACACTTCTAGGTAATATTTAGCCGAACCACCGACAGTTCTTTTAACCACCGTGTAGATTGTATCTAGATCCACACCTATATCTACAAAGTCACCGTCTGTAGTCCATACCGCCGGGGCCACGATCTGTTGTGGTCTGTTAAGCATATAAGCCGCTATAGTGCCTGTCAGCCCCACAGAGGACGCTCTATAGCCTGTTGTGTCTGTTCCATTAACAATCATCAACAAGTCACCCTCAGTCGTATCTGTGGCACTTCTAAGAGCCATACGTTGAGGATCAAGCAGCAAGTGTGAGTTTAGCAACGACACATTGTTAGCCACATAGCTTAGTTCTACGTCACTAAACAACATCTCGCGTAAAGCTTTACCCTGACGCTGAATGAACAACGTGCCACCTTCAGCAGCTTGGGGCCGAATACCTAGCTTAGAACCACGCCGGGTTGCAGACTTAACAGTTATGTTTGCCGGGGTAATAGGAGATAGGTCAGCTTGCGGAATAAAAAACTCCGCACCTGAAGTAAATATTTGTAAGTCACGCCCAGAGCGTAGAGCCGTTATCGCATTTACACTATCCGTTGAAAGCGTAACCTTTATAGCATCATCGTCTAAACCTTCGGTTGGTTTAAAGTTAAAGAAGTCTCCAACTCTTGAGCCAAACAATGTTGAGGGTTCAGAAGCAGAACCACCAAAATACAAGCGACCTTCGTGAAAAGTACACGTTCGGGGCCATCCTCTAGTGTTACTCCAAGCGTCCTCATACCCACTTTCGAGCTTATATTGATTTTGATTTATGGTTTCTGTGTTGTGAAACGGTATTTCAACTATAGCGTTTGCTACAGTTGTAGAACGGTTACTAACTATTTTTGCCCGACCAAAATCATTACCATCCACAATAAATTGATCGACAAAAGAGTTGTTAAAAATAGCGTTATTACTTGTTAAAGTAATTGCACCTGTAACCGCCGAGGGGGTTATGTCTCCCGCTGGGTTTGAGTTTGATAAAGTGAAAGCAGACTTAGGCGCTCTAAAGTTATCATTGCTTAAAGAAAGTGTTGAGACAGTCCAAGTCGTATTATTAGCTCCACGAACAATTTTAAAAGGAGCAAAGGCTTCATTTACAACGACCAAAGTATCAGCCGATTGCGTGAAATAAACCTTATCCATATCAATCGCGGTTTCTATGTATAGTGTGCCAACACTAAAATCTAAATAACTATTGCCCGACCCGTTGATGTTGGTAAGCAAAACCTGATTAGCATAGAAACGAAAACGTATAGTTGCGTTTGCATATCGGGTTGCAACAATCATAAAATTCTGGGTTGTGCTAAACTCAAACGGTATGAGCAACACACCATTAGCCGCATTGTCACCGGTTAAATCTTGTAGAAATCTAAGACCCGGGCGGCGACTAAAACCACCTTGAGGTTCAAACAAAACGTTATCAGCGGTAGCCACAGTATTATAGTATTGTTGCAAATCAGTACGACCACGGAGTAGGGGGTCCATTTCCCCACCCGTGAAGCTAGCCTGATATGCTTGGAATTTACTCATCTAAGCTCAGTCAACATATAATCTGATATAACTCCCGGCGTCTGACCCGCACTATCAATGCTTACAGCCTGTCTAAAATAACCGCCGCGCATACCTTCGCCCGGTGTGCCGAGCGCAATACTACGCCACAACTCCACTTTAGTTGTTTGGTCCGTCATTGTTTCTGCTAAATGCCATGCTAACTGATACGCTAAGAGTGTTACAAAGTAAGTCGGCAACGCACCTTCGTTAACATCTTTTTGATAATCTATTGTAATTGTTTCTTCATCAGAAAACAAAACAGTGCCGCCCACGGATGACTGACCTATTTCCCAGTTCTTAATAAGAGGTGAACCCGCTGTAGTGCTGGCTCTAACCGCCCGGGGTACACCCGATAGCATATCATTAGGTAAGGCAAACTGATATGTCCACTCGCTCACGGGCGCAGTTGTTTCTCGTGCCAGTGTTGCCTTACCAAGGGAGAACGTCCAACTGTACATAGCAAGAGTTGATGCTTTAACTTCCTTGTACAAAATATTACAAGCGTCAGCCGCAGCCGACGCATCTGAAAAACTTGTGATTTTATTTGACCCGAGAAACACAAGGGCTTTGTTACAAATGCTTACGTCTGTATCGCCTGACGCCATAAGTCTCTCCTTGAGTTAGGGAAGGGGGCGTAACCGCCCCCAACCATATTAGTCTGAGTCAGTTACAACAGCGATCACTGTGCCGTCTGACATATCAACAACGCCTGAAGCGTTACTGACGACAACGTGCATTGTAATCGTTCTTGTTCCACCCGTAGCACCGTGGACAATAATCATGTCTCCAACTGCTAGTGTGTCTGACAAATCGTTGAAATAGCCAGAGCCATCAACGACTGTATGTGCGTCCGTTGTGGTGTAACAATACAATGCCGGGACTGTACCCTTCATTGATTGACCACCTAGTGAGGACATACCTGTTGCTGCAAATGCCATGATTATCTCTCCTTATTCTTCGCAAACAACATCAACGATGCCGTCTACGTCGATTGCACCAGCACCCATTGACAACATTGCTGTCACTAAGAAAGAAGTTTTCTCAGGGATGTAGTTGATTTCGGTTTTCGGAGCGATACCAACGCCAACACCAAGTGCTGAACGATGGAAAGCAAAACAAGTACGGTCAGTACTTGCCAACGGTAGACCACCCTCATCGCGGTCACCCACAATGTGAAACTGAAAGCCGAGCATTGTATTAACGTTTCCGCTAACTAATGCTTGAACAGTTTGGAAGTCACTTGAAATTGCTCGTTCATCACCAAGCAAACCAGACAGGTTATTAGCATGGATTACCATGTGACGGTCTGCTGCTGGAACGTTCTTCGCATCCAAAGCTTTTTTCGCTGCTAAAATTTTACCAACGTTTAAGTTTGATGCAGCGGCTGAACCAGAAGTAACAACAGTCTTAGCAACTGTGGAACCCGCTGAAGCGGCATTTAGTGCATCAATAATGATTTGGTCTTCGCGGCGTCCGATAGCGTTACCTACGACTTGCGCTAATTCTTGACGCTCATCGAAGTTAACTTTTTGCTGATTAAATATATCAGAATATTCAGCAGCAACAAAGTCTTGCATACTAACGGAGACTTGTGAAAAGGCTGCGTTAATCGGGGTTACATCGGTTTGTGGAACGCGAACCGACGCAGTTCCTTTACCGACTTTCGGGAATTTTACGGTGTCTCCCGTTACACCATTTCGGGTACGTGCAGCACCACGGAGAACAGCAGCGCCTTGATACGCTTGATGAACTTCCGCTTCAAATAGCTGTACGAACGCCGGTGATAGGTTCGTAGACATAATTTATAGCTCCTATATTGAACCAGTTAAATTTGTCGCCTTGATAGGTTGTCGGGAGTTCCGGCCTCTGGCTTCGTGGATACGTCCACGCCCGTTAGATTTCTCTAAACCAGACAGGCCATAAGGTTATCTGTCACCGATAGGATATACTACAAGCTGTAGCTTGTAAACATATTAGATGCTAGGTGTAGTATTTGCACACACAAAAGCCCCCGCCGGGAAAACGGAAGCGGGGGCTAGTGTCAGGAGAGAGCAGAAAAAACTCCTGTACTACGACTACAGGCTAGCCGTATCTCCTTTGGTATTCCAACTCAACATCTCTAGTAAATTTTGCGTCAGAACCATATCGGGAATCAGCCATTTTAGACCGCATTGAAGCTTTGAAATCTTCTTCGCTTACACCCGCCTCAGTAACTTCTGCAATAGGGATTTTAGACATATCTCCCGTTAAGGAGCGTACTTTTTGCATAAGACGTTGCCCTACCGCAGTGCCGCCCCAATAGTTTAATTCTTGCCGTTCAGCATCAGATATAATGCCTTTTCTCTCCAAGCCGTCAGCCCAATTAATATTTGATTTAAGTATAGCATCTGCGTTTGGTCCTAATGCCTCACGTTCTTTAGCTACATCCATTTGGGTTTGATTAGCTTCTTCACCCGCCATGCCCGTGATACTAGACGCAAGCTCATCAAAAGCCGCTTGATTGACCCCGTACTTTTGCGCCCAATCTAAATAAGTAGACACAACCGGGTCATTAGCCTCGTAGCCAGCTTCTGTTAAAACTTCAGTGTTGTACTCGCTAGGGGGCTTATGTTTGCCTTGACTAAATTGCTTCTGAAGCTCGTTATAACTTTTAGTAAATTTTTCTAAGTCCGGTCCTTCTTTTTCGTCCCAGAACTTTTCAGGAAACCAATCTGGTCTATCGTAAATTTCAGGTTCTTCAGGCTCTTCCGTAGGCTCCGCATCTGCCCGGTGGTCTATGGTTTCACCTTCTTCTACCGCTTGTTCTTCTTCTAAAGCTGTTGCGGCCATTAAACCGTCAGGGGCTGCGACTTCTTCAGTTGTCCCTTCGGCTTCTTGGTTATCACTTTGGCTCATTTGCTCGTTTCATCCTTTGCTGTATTTCTCTAACGATTGAGTTTTGTCCTTCTCTGGCGTAACCAAAAGAAGGGTCTGCACCCGGAACCCACGCTGGTTGATCTATCGTTATTGTCTCAAGATGCTCTAAAACTTTTTTACCAGCTTCAGAGTCAAAACATCTCTTAAACAAAATATCTAAATCCCGTTGTGAATTACTCGGCATTTCTAAATGCGTTACTGTAGCGTCTACGCCATCCCAACCGGGAGCGTTAATGCTTTGAATACGCTGTGCTTGGCTCATTGCATTTGCTCCCCTTCAGGTGGCAACACGCCTTGTTGCTGTGCCGCCATCTGTGCCATTTGCATCATCTCTTCTTGCATCTGCTGACGCTCTTGCGGCGTCGTTCTTAGATCAGCGGGGATACCTAACTGGTCAGCTATGTAATCGCCCACCTTATCCATCTTCAGTAGTGTTTGACCTTGCGGCCCCATCATCTGCGCGACTTGCATGAACTGCATAACCTCACCAAGCTTGTCGGCATTATTTGCCATAGCTAGCGGCGACTGAGGTACAACACTTACTTGTAGCCCGTTTACCTTTAGCGGTAGTTCTATCATGCCCATCTCGTCCATAAGCTCTAAGCTACGACGAACGATTGGAAACATTGTCTCACTTATCAATCGACCAAAGGCACTACCTAAATTTTGAGATAGCTCTTTCATCCTTTCAACGATTTCTGTAGCCGACCTAGCCGACATATTGTCAGGCGGTAAGCTTTCATCAAGCAGTGTTTTCTTAATGTTTACTCGTAGATCATTGCTAACGATTTGCGTAAGGTTGGCGTCCCCGCTACGAGGAAGAGGTTGCAAGGAAGGACCACGGGGACCGCCATTAGAGGAAACGCCTATGACTGCACCGGGTACGATTGAAATGGTCTGGGGATTTAGAACACCATCATCTACAGCGGTAAAGACGCCACCAATACTTATACTTGCATTTTTAAGTGTTAATTCAACAACCTTGTTTAATGTTTTGATGTCAGGCAAAGCATAAAGCACCGGGCCACGACCATACCGTTCGTTACTAGCTTTCATATATCGAGAGATAACCCAAGGAAAAGACTTGAGGTCACGATGTACAAGCTTAAAGTCTTCCTCTGCTGTAACCAAACAATAGTATATTTGATTATCTATCGTGTAGGTTGCCTCAATCATTTCCAACGGTTTTGTTGGATCATCCTCGTATTTCTTTACAATATGGTCAGGAATATTTGCGTCAGGCCATTCCCGTGTAATAACATTAAAGGGCCGTTTTATTTTACGATAAACCGTATCTACAGTACCGTTTGGCCCTTCTTCGAAGCAAACATGATAGGACGGTACAGCCGTATAACGAATAGGAGTTATTTCATCTCCGGGCTGTATCAGCATAACCGCTGTGCCAACCGCAAGGTCTAGCAAAAACTCACCCATAGCTAGGTCAAAACCCGATTGAGCCATAACACCAAACATCTTTTGCGTATAAAAATCTAATGCTTGTTGAGCTTGTATTTTGTTTTCTTCAGGTATTTCTTGACCCGGCTGCAACCGACACCACGGACGTTGTGGTGGAAAAAGGGAGGATTGTATACGATTAGCAAACCGGGCCGTCGAGTGTATTGCCGTACTGTCAAACACCCTTTTCATTTTATTTTGACCGGGAACATTTCCCTCGTAGTAACCGTCGTACAGATTACGCATAGGCAAAGCGTACTCGTAAGCTTCTTCGTATATAGACCGCCATTGATCCTTATGCGTTTCCGCTGTTTTGTAGCGTTTCTTTATTTGCTTAACATCTAATACCATTAGCTTTGTTTATGCCTCTGTGCAAAATTTCTAGCAGCTTGTTCACTGCTAAAGCCCCAAGCTTTTAAAGCTAAAGCTTTCTTTGTGGGACGGCCTTTATCGTCTTTCATAGCCCCGCGCATCCCGGCAAACCGAGCCGCGAATGAAACCCTACGTCCCGACGTTCCTGTTTTCTCAGGACTTCTTGTCATTTTTCTTTCCGTATTTACTCGCCATCTTTTTTCTCAGACTGTTCGTCTTGCTGTTCATTTTGCTGCTCAATGGCTTCTTGCCTTTTTTTTGACCGTACATCGTGGATCTCCGTGTGTTTGGGATTGCGGATATATTTTTTCATTAGCCTGACCGTGGGTTACGACCTAACGTACTTTGAAGCTGTTGAGTTTCACGACCCGCAGTGCCTACCGTTACACCTTCAGCCATCAAACCTTTTCGACCACCCCGACGCCTAGCCGCTGCTCTGGACGCAATTTTTTTTCCAGTCTCAACTCTTTCTTGCTCTGCTGCTAGTTCCTGTTCCCTCAGATTTTCTTCAATCTTGGGATCTGGTGGTGGAGCTTTTGGTTTTTTGAATAGACCGCCCATTAAAATAACCTCGAATAAATTTTATAATCTTTGCCATCAGGACCATACCGCCGCATGGTTCCTTCGAACTCAAAGTAACACCTTTCGGCCCATTTGACTGCTGGAACGTTGTCAGAATGAATTGTGAACTGTAGCCTTTTTATTCCTAATTCGTTCGCTGCTAACTCAAAAAACTGCAAAGCAGTGCGGTGAAATGATATTGTTTTTCGGCCTATGTGTTTACTAGGAATAAGCCAAGCTTCTGCGCTGCCTTTCCAATATTCGTAAACCCCAAACATGGCGTACACTTTGCCCTCACCAATCCCGGTATAGGCAACTCCAGCGTGGGCGTATTGGCTAAGAATAGAAAGATAATCTTCGTGATAACTAGCTAGATCCTCATCAAATTTATTTAGATCGCACATCAGGTAGTGCGCCGGGGACCAATCAACGAGCTTATGCCGGGGATAATCCAACGGCATGACCCGATTAAGTTCCTCAGTCGAAAACATTAAACTCTAACACCTTCGCTTGCGTGGTCGCCACACCGCTGCGAGTAGGGGACTTAGTCATAATCCTATGCTC
>Ga0181415_1000198_pt1 | contig 16538 bp, 6 predicted proteins | sample 38SPOviralmetaG_FD_130140 | JGI IMG/M metagenome (GOLD analysis project Ga0181415, IMG submission 130140) | Marine viral communities from the oligotrophic San Pedro Time Series (SPOT) site, San Pedro Channel, CA, USA - 38 SPOT_SRF_2012-12-11 | ecosystem: Environmental > Aquatic > Marine > Strait...
AGCACAACATGATTACATACAAAGAAAGTATCATGACGTTGCAGTTCGAAAGATAAAGGGAAGCACAGGAATAGACATATGTGATGGTACGCACAGTAACGGATTACAAGATACTATATGGAGTACAGCAGTTCAGTATGGTGCTGGTGGTTGTCACACTATAGTCAAAGAGGCAGTTAGAAACTTAAAGGGACGAGGAAAGACAGAACCTACTGATGAAGAATTAATTAATGAGATACATGATATAAAAATTAATAGTATACCCAGAAAATTTAAATCTAGTCCAAACTTACATGGTGGATTACGAAAAAGATTTGTTGCAGAGAGAAAAATTGCACTTGCAAATAATATTGCACCTGTACAAGTTGCATCTCTTGGTAGTGGATCGAGTCAAGTGGTATAAATAATATAAATTAGGAGTCTATAATGGCAGTGTATGATGCACAATCGAATAATACTGCGAGAGGTACAAGACAGTATAGAGATTTGGATTTATTTTTTGGAAAGAAAACGTCCAATAGTGATATTCAAACTATAACTGATGTACAGGCAGTCAAGAGGTCTATCCGTAACCTTGTGCAACTCAATACCTATGAGAAGTTTTTTCACCCAGAAATCGCTGGTGGTGTAAGAGAAATGTTGTTTGAACCAATGTCGCCAATCACAGCAGTAACTATTGCAAGAAAGATTGAGGACGTAATTGAAAATTTTGAACCTAGAGCCCGTCTGGTTTCAGTTCGTGCTTTACCAGACTTAGATCGTAATGCATATGAGGTATCAGTAGAATTTTATGTTGTTAATACTCCGACTGAATTAGTAGATATGTCAGTCATGTTAGAAAGATTACGATAATGGCAGTAAACGATAGAAGATTAAATATTACAGAATTTGACTTTGATGATGTAAAGGATAATTTAAAAGTATTTCTAAAAGGACAATCAGAGTTTAAGGATTATGACTTTGAGGGTTCTGGTATGAATATCATGTTAGATATACTTGCATATAATACTCACTATCTTGGGTTTAATGCGAATATGCTCGCAAACGAAATGTTCCTTGATAGTGCATCACTTAGGTCAAGTGTTGTATCACACGCAAAGACTCTAGGATATGAAATACAATCTGCAAGAGCCCCTATCGCAACTGTCAATGTCGCATTGACAACCACAAGTTCATCTAAGACCATGCCCGCTGGAACTGCATTCTCTACGACAGTTGATGATGTAAGTTTCCAGTTTGTTACTTCTGAGGCGATAACTCAAACTGGTTCTGGTGGTGCAGTAACTTTTACCAACGTAAAAATATATGAGGGAACTTATATAACAACAAAGTATCTTGCTGATACATCTAGTGTAGAACAAAGGTTCTTATTACCAGACAGTCGTTCAGACACAACAACTCTAACAGTTAAAGTTCAAAACTCTGCATCTGATTCAACTACCACAACCTATACAAAAGCAACAGACATATCACAACTAACATCTTCAAGTTCTGTTTACTATCTACAAGAGGTTGAGAATGGTAGACAAGAAATATATTTTGGAGATGGTAATATTAGTAAGTCACTATCTGATGGTAACATAGTTATACTCCAATATGTTGTTACAAATAAAACTGCAGCTAATGGTGCATCTTCTTTTACTGCACCCTCATCAATAGATGGTGTTAGTACAATAACAGTGACAACAGTAAACAATGCAAGTGGTGGTTCAGAACCAGAAAGTCTTGCATCTATAAAATTACAGGCACCACTTGACTACGCATCACAAGGTCGTGCAGTAACTTCAGATGATTATATAACATACACAAAAAAATTATTTCCAAACACACAAGCAGTATCCGTATGGGGTGGAGAAGATGGTGGGTTTGACCCAGCAACAGGTATCACTTCAGTTCCAGAGTATGGTAAAGTTTTTATATCAATTAGAAACACCACAGGACAAAATCTTACCGATACAGAGAAGAGTCAATTAGTTACGGACTTAGGAAAGTACAAAGTTGCATCTGTTACTCCAGTTATTGTTAACGCAGAGACAACTTTTATTATACTTGGAGTTACATTTCAGTATGACTCAAATACAACAACAAAAACTGTGAATGATTTAGAAACTGAAATAAGTACAACCATATCAAACTATAATAGTAATAACTTGCAAGACTTCAACAAACCATTTAGACATTCACAACTTACAGGTGTAATTGATGATACAGATAATTCTATATTAAGTAACGTAACAACAGTTACACTTGGAAAGTTTATTACACCTGTGACCTCAGAGGCAACTGCATACACACTAAGTTTTGATAATGCGTTCTTTCATCCACATGATGGACACAACTCTGCGGCTGGTGGTATTACTGCATCTACAGGTTTCTCTATAGAAGCAGGAACTCTAGAGTATTTTCTTGATGATGATGGTAGTGGTAACATAAGAATTTATTATCTTGTTGCTGGGGTTAGAACATATTATGATGTTACCGCTGGAACTATTGATTATACAAATGGTGAAATAAAATTAAACCCAATAAAAATAACAAGTGTTTCTAATGTTGATGGTTCTACGTCTACGAAATTTAGAGTTACAGTTTTACCAAACTCAAACGATATCGTACCTGTTAGAAACCAGTTATTAGAACTAGACTTAACAAACACAACTGTGTCTGGTACAGTTGATGCAACTGCAACAACTGGAAAAGGTTATACTGTTACAACAACTGCAACAACAAGTACAACTACTGTATCAACAACAGCGTCAACAACACCAGAAACATCTGGTTACTAAGAGTGAACAATGAGTAAGAATGACATCAAGCTTACCACTAAGGTATCTTCACTTATATCTGGACAGGCGCCAGATTTTGTACAGACAGATCATTCTTTATTCTTAAAATTTTTAAAAGATTATTATAAATTTTTAGAAGCAGGACGACTTACTATAACTGCGACAGTAGACTATGTTAAACAAGAAACAGTAACTACAAATTATATCTTACAAGAAGATGAGGAACGAACTGTTACTGAGTCTGGTACAGGTTCAGATGGTCAGTTTGTAAGTGGAGAAACGATTACAGGGGCAACATCTAATGCGACTGCAACTGTTCTCGTTGAAGACTCTAGAAATAAATTTCTTTACACAACATCACAACAATTGTTTATTACAGGTGAAACTATAACAGGTTCTACATCTGGTTCTACTGCAACTGTAGATGAATATCGTGCAAACCCTGTACAGAACATACAACAACTTCTTGAGTATGGTAATACAGATACAACCATCTATGATTTTCTTGAAAAACTTAGATTGTCATTCATGGCAGGGATACCAAATTCTCTCGCAACTGGTGTATCAAAAAGAAACTTAATCAAAAACATAAAAGATTTATATGCCGCTAAAGGTACTACAGAAGCGACTAAACTATTCAGTAGACTATTCTTAGGTGAAGAGGCAACTGTTCTTCTTCCTAATGAATTTATAATGAAACCCTCACATGGTGACTTCAGACAGAAAACAATTCTTAGAGCCTCACCTGACTCTGGTGTTGTCGGTAGTGAAATAATAGGACAAGTAATTACAGGTGTGTCATCTGGTGCAACTGCCGTTATAGAATCAAGTGTGGAGTTCCAACAAGTTGGTGTTCCAATATCAGAATTACAACTCGCAAACCAAGTAGGTTCGTTTACTGATGGTGAAAGATTTACTGCGACCTCAACAACTAAAGACGTAGTGGTTGGATTTACAGTAAGACCTATCGTATCATCTGGAACTGTAACGAACGCTGGTATATTACATGATGCACAAGAATTAATAGATGTAGAATCTATAGGAAATGGAAGTGCAGTAGTAAGAGTTGGTGGTATCAAGAGAGGTTCAGTAAGTGGAGTTGAGATTGATAATGTTGGTACAAACTATGAGGTAGGAGATGCTATAACTTTCACTCCTGTGAGTGCAGATACAAATATAGAGTCTGCTGTGGGTTTTGTCAGTATGGTTGGTGGTGGTGTTCAGTTAGAAACTGGAACACTAGACGACTCAAGTTTGACAGACGATGCAATCATATTAGAGTCTGGAACAAACACACACCTAGAACCTTTCAATATAATACTTGAACAGATAACCACAGATAAATTCAAAGGTGATGGAACAACCACAGCATTTACTCTAACAAATCTGAGTGCGAGTACAGATACAATAACTGTTTTTCTAAACAATGTAAAACAAGATGCAACCAGAAAAGATGGACTTTCTAATTTTACTCTTGTAGGTACAACTCTTACATTTAGAGATGCACCACCAAATAATGCAAGAGTTGATTGTGTGGGTAAAAGTGATGATGCACTTATCTTAAATGGAACAGATGGTGCTTCTGCAAACGCTGGACATAATATTCTAACGGAGTCAAGTTTAGATCTTGAACAGGAAGATGCACACAGAACACCGACAGACCAAATAGTGTTGGAGTTTGGAACTTTCGAAGATATCGGTGATACTGCTGAAAGTGGGTCTATACAAAAACTACACATATCAGATGGTGGGGGTGCGTATACTGATATACCAACTCTTTCTCTTACCACAACAACTGGTGCAGATGCAAAAATAGTTGCAGTAACAGATAACATTGGTGCTATTGATGAGGTAAAAATACAAGACGCTGGTTTTGCATACTCTGAGTCTAACGCACCAGAGATGACACCAAGAGCTCACTTTGTTGTAAAAGATGTAACAGGGACTTTTACAAATGGTAACACACTAACAACACATACTGGAACAGTCAAGGGGTTTGATAGTTCTACTGGTGTTCTTGATACCACCTTTGAGAACGTGGTTAGAGTTGAACAAGAATCATCAAGTACATTTCAAGAGGGTATACAACTAGAAGAATACACATTAAAAGATGAGGACATTGCAGAGGGTTTCTTGCTTGAGGATACACAAGACTTTGAACCAGATGAGGGTGACTCAATTGTGCTTGAGGGAACAGAGGTTGTCACTCCAGACCCAGACTATATTGTGCTAAAAGTAAAGGTTGTCAGAAATGCAGATGATACTGCAAACATCTATCAGATAAATGGTGTAAACCAACCGACATTATCATTTGTACAAAGTAACACATACTATTTTGATTTGTCTGATAGTTCACTATACAATGCGACATCTGGTAATAATCATATCCTTAGATTATCAACCACATCAGATGGAACACATGGTAGTGGTTCTGAGTATACCACAGGTGTAACAAAATCTGCGGCTTACATAGAAGCAGGAACTACAGGTGCATTTCTACAAATAACTGTTGCAACAGACGCTCCAGATTTATACTACTATTGTGTTAATCATTCTGGTATGGGTGGACTTATTCGATCAAAAGAAGTGCAAACTTTTGTAAGAGATAGGGGTGATAATATTGTACTTAATGGTAGTGCAACTACAATCTTTGGATTACAACTAGAAGACTCTTTAGGTAATGGTTTCCTAAGAGAAGAGGGTTTAGTTTCAACTAGACCAGCACAGATTAATTTAGATTTAAGTGCTACAGATGCACATGACCAGAACGCAAGTATACTATTAGAAGATGGTTCAAATGATGGTGCAACTTCTGTCTTACTCAAGGAGGGTGACGATACAGTAGAAACAACTGGTATAGAGGATAACTTTGGTGGAGCGATACTTCTTGAAATGTCAACACTTGATAGAATTAATGATACAGAGTTTGCTGGACAAACATCTGAAACAGTTGGTGGTTTCTTTGTTCAAGATGATGGTGGTAAGTTACTTATCGACAGATTTCAAGAGGATAGCACAGTTGCAAAACTATTACTTGACGGAACAGACTCCAGCGGAACGAATGATGGTCAACAACTCGCAACTGAAAATGCTGGTGATAGTTTAATACTTAACAGCACAGATGGTGATGATGATGCAAACGATAAAGTGTTGTTCGAAGATGAAACTGGTAGTGGTGATATTCTATTGGACGGAACTGACTCATCATCAACTGATGCTGGTGACAATATTATCAATGAAGAAGCGATTGACTTCAGTAATAAGAATGTAACAATTACAGACTCAAGTGGTGCAAGTGCAACAATCATGAAGGCGAATATCGGAACGATAACAAGTTCGGTTGCGATTACACAAACAAATGAGGGTTCGTATATAGACATTCAGAGTTTACTTGGTGAAGATTTAAATCGTATTCAAGACTCCTACTATTACCAAGACTACTCATACGAAGTACAGGTTGGTGTATCTTTAGGTAATTATCTAAAACAATTACAAAAGGCAGTTCACCCAGCAGGGTTCAGACCATTTGGAAAAGTATCTATCGCAAGTCAAGTATCGGTTGCACTCAAGACCACAGCAACAGATGTCCCAGATTACACAGGTGATGATACATTTACACCAGAACTTGCATCTACTCTTATTAACATCTTCCAAGTTGAAATTGAAAGAAGAATGGAAGCTCCAACTTATAATGTTGGTGATACAGATGACCAGATACTTCTTGAGAATGGTCTTTTGCCTGGAGATAAAATTATACTTGATGGTAAGTCTACGACATCAACAACTACAACTAATGTAGACTTCTCTATACTACTGGAAGATAGTTTACAACCAAGTGGATATGGTTATGATATTGCGTATGTAATTCTTGACTCATCTGCCGCTGGATTTGCAGACGAACATAGTAAGATAGATTTAGAGTCTGGTGTTATATTTGGTGAACTTGATAGTTTATTGTTGGAGACACCTCCTGTCGCACTTTCAGATGCAACTTTCTCTACTCCTGTTATTCTTGGTGATACAGACGGAACTAATACTACATTCGGTGCCTTAGTCTTTACTGATTTTGTTGAACTAGCAGGATTTAATACACAACCTGTAACAAACATTGTTGTTGGATCAGATGAATTTTTAGAACAGCCTGGTTCTGAAACAGTTCTACTTGAAGATGCGTTTGTAACTACTGGTGATAATGTGTTAGTTAGTGATGATGGTATTGACAATGGTAGATTGATGTCAGAGAGTGCTCCACTTGTTGCAAGTGGTAACTTTGAACTCGCAGTTCTACAACCCACAGAAGTAAAAATTGCAACTAGACCACAACAAAGAGTTGTTAACAATCTATTGATACAACTTGCAGAAAGACCTTTTGGTTCTGACCCTGCTGGTATACAGTTAGAAAATGGTGAGGTTGGTAAGTTTGAATTTGGTGTGGTAGTCATGGATGGAACAAACCCACTACCTTTCAACAAACCATTACTATTAGAGGGTGATGAAGATTTAGACCACGTTATATTAGAAACAGGTAGTAACATCTTGATGGAAGATGGTAACAGAACACTAAATGAAGATCAAGGGTTCACAACCACAGGTGAACTAGACAGAATAGAACTTGAAACAGGTGGTATCTTACTCGCAGAAGATGGACAGTTCCCACCAAGCACTTTTGACTCTACGTTCACTCTTAACGATGGTGATAGAATAGTTCTAGAAGATTTTGATAATGTGTTACCAAGTCTAAGTGATATTAGTGAACTCAAGTTTGAGGATATACTGAGATCATCTAAGATATTACTGAGTGATCCACCAAATGACCAGAACAACGCAAACGCAACTGAAGAGATTGGATTACTACTAGAAGACTTTGGTAGACTACTACTTGATGGATCTGATGAAGATGGAACTGATGAAAATTGTTTCTTAGCCGCAGAAGAGGATACCAGAGTAAACTTCATTCTAGAGGAGTCTGGAAGTCTATTAACAGAAACAGCGTCTACAAATAGTTTTGACGACTATATCGCACTTGAAGATAACACAGATGAAGGTGGTTTCCTACAATATGAAACAACAGTATTCGCTGGTGGAAGAGTAGTTGCAGAAAGTTTTGAAATAAAACTAGATGGGGGTCAAATACCATTTGAAAATCTAAGACTAAATAGTTCAACAAGTACAAAAGTAAGAATTGGTAATCAACCATTTGTTCGTGGTTCTGTAATTAATGTGAGGGATACTGGAGAAGTAGTTCTTGAAGATGGAACATTAGATAATGTTGGGGAGATTGCATTTCTTGTATTAGACACCACCGCTGATGCTGGTGATAATATAAGTTTAGAAGGTGCAACAGGAATAATACCATAAATAAACGTATAAATAAAACAAAGGATTAGAATATGGCCGCAATAATCACTGAAAAGTTTAGACTGCACAATGCCTCACAATTTGTCGAATCATTTACTGAAGCATCTGCAAGTGTATACTACTTATTTCTGGGAAAGTCAAGTCCCTTTTCATCTGCTACATCTGGGGGTAGTGATAGTTCACCACCCACACCAGCAGACTCAGTAGGACAAACAGAGTATTACTCTTGGGACTCAATGTTGGGTGCAAAGAATATATCTTCATCTGACATTACAAGAGCAGTTGTAAGAAGAAACTTTGCAAACGGAACGACCTACGATATGTATGAACACAACATTAGTTCAGACAATACAACAACTTCTGGTTCATCTAATCTATATGACTCAACATTTTATTTCCTAACGTCTGCGAACAGAGTATACAAAGTTTTAGACAACAATGGTGGAACTTCATACTCTGGTTCTGAACCAACCTCTGAGTCCACATCACCATTTGCATTAGGTGGATATGTTCTCAAGTATATGTACTCTATATCCTCATCTGATGCCGCTAAGTTCTTAACAACGGACTTCATGCCAGTATCTACTGACTCAACTGTAAGTGCGGCCGCAACTGATGGTGCTATTGAGTCACTAATAATTACTGCTGGTTCTGGATACTCAGACGGAACTTACTACGCAGCCGTGTTCGGAGATGGAACAAGTCAAGGAACATCATCTGGTGCGATTGTAAGGATTACAGTATCAGGTGGTGGAATACAATCTTTTGGATTGACTGCTGGTTCAGACACAACAATTCATGCCGCTGGAACTAGTTACACATTTGGAACAGTAAACTTAGGTTCTAGTTTTACATTCTCTGACTCAGACTTATCGAGTGCATCTTCTATGGGAAGTGGAAGTGGTGGTGTAGTATCAGTCGTTATCAGTCCTAAAGAGGGACATGGTAATGATGCAGTTGCAGAACTAGGTGGACATTTTGTGATGACATCTACAACACTAACACAAGCAGAGGGTGATGACTTTACAACTGCAAACGATTTTAGACAGGTTGGTCTTGTTGTAGACCCAACTACTTTTGGAACATCAACAGTCGCAAGTAGCTCAACTGCACGACAAACTTTTGTTTTAAAAGGTTCAAGTGTTTCTGGTACATTCTCAGCAGACGAACAGATAACACAATCATCGACTGGTGCAGTAGGAAAGGTGGTTGAGTTTGACTCAAGTAGAAACTTACTTTACTATCAACAAGAAAGATTTGCAGACTTTGGTACAAGTTCTACAAATGGTGGATACGTTGCGTTTAGTGGAACAAACACAATCACAGGTGGAACATCAAGTGCAACACTAACACCATCAAGTGTAACTGAAACAGTCACACTCGCAAATAACAATACAATATCATTGACAGCTGGTTATGCAAATCCAGAGTTACAACCAGATAGTGGTACTATAATCTATCTGGAAAATAGAAAACCAATCTCAAGAGCGTCAGACCAAACGGAAGACATCAAACTTATCATAGAGTTCTAGTATGCCACAAATTACAGACCTAAACATTGCACCTTATTATGACGATTATGACAAAGATGATAATTTTCATCGTGTTCTCTTTCGTCCTGGCTTTGCAATACAAGCGAGAGAACTAACACAACTTCAGTCAATCATGCAAAACCAAATCGAAAGGTTTGGTAGACATATGTTCCAAGAGGGAACTGTCGTTATCCCAGGCCAAGTTACTTATTCAAAAGCAGTAACTAATGTGCAACTTGCAACCACATTCGCTGGAGAAACAATTACACCAAGTCAGTATTATAACGCAACGACTCCTGTGACTATCACAGGTGCAACAAGTGGTATGAAAGCATACGTTATTGGGTATCAAGATGCAACTGCAACGACACAACCATTATTGATACTTAGATACATAAACTCTGGTACAGATAATGCAACAGAGTCCTTTGCAGATGGTGAAAATATAACAGCAGATGTTTCAATTACACACACCTCATCATATGCCACTGAGGTAGCATCTGCAACTACACACTCTTCAAGTGCAGCCCAATTAGGTTCTTCTGTAAAAGTAGAGGAGGGTGTTTATTTCATTCGTGGACAGTTTGTAAGATGTGCAGAACAAACTTTATTATTAAGTTCAAGTTCAACCACAGAAAGTAATCGTGTAGGTTTCACAGTTTTAGAAGAACTTATTACACCAGAAATAGATTCAAGTCTTACGGATAATGCAACAGGAACAACAAACTTTGCAGCTAAAGGTGCTCATAGATTAAAAATTAATCTTACACTTGCAAAGAAAGATTCTGGTTCAACAGATGATACAGACTTTGTAGAATTAGTTACAGTAAAAAGAGGTCAACTTACAGAGAACAGAGTTGACGTTACAAAGTATTCTCAGATAGGTGAAACTTTTGCAAGAAGAACTTTTGATGAGTCTGGTGATTACACAACTAGACCATTTCAGTTTGATGTTAGAGAAAGTATTGATAATTCTGTAAAAACAAAAGAGTTTGGTGGTGTATATTCTAGTGGTGCAACTACTGATGATGGTGGAACTGCTGGAGAGAGTAAACTCGCAATCGCAGTAACGCCTGGAAAAGCGTATGTTCGTGGATTTGAAATAGAAAAGACTGCGATAACATTTAAAGATTTAGAAAAAGCGAGAGATGTAAGAACTATAAATGCTGGTGTTACTAATCTAGAAGTAGGTAACTTTGTTAGAGTAACAAATGCATATGGTATGCCTGACATTGGTGACATATCTGGTGAAACAACACCATACAAACAATTACAACTATTTGAATTACCAACATCAACCAGAGGTGCTACAACTGGAATGGGTAAAAATATAGGTGTTGCAAGACCAAGAGCGTTTGAGTTTTTTCAAGGTGTCGCTGGAGATACAGCCGCAGAACATAAACTGTTCTTGTTTGATGTTCAAATGTTTACAAGACTGACACTAAGTGATACACCAAGTCCCCTACTAACTGCAACACACACAAGTGGTGGTGTAAGACTAGAGGGTGCAACATCTAAAGCAGTTGGATTTGTTTTCAGTACAGAAACTAGTGATGATGGACTTAGAGCTGCATCTGTAATAAACCTTGTGAATGTTAGAGGGACATTCTCAGCAGGTGAAAAGATACTTGCATCTGATAGTGCAGAAACAGGTCAACTTATAGAGGATGCCTCAAACGCTGATTTAACTGTATCTGAAACAAGATCATTTAAGTTTGAAGATGCAAAGGCAGTCTTTATGGATGATGATGATGGTGGTCAAGATTTTACTGCTGATTTATCAGAAAATAAAAGAGGTCAATTATCTTTTGTAAGACAAGAAGATGGTGATGGTGACTTTGTTCTGGGTGAAGATGGTGCTGACTTTGACAGAGTTGAATTGGAAACAGTGAGGTCTGCAACTTTACAACAACCAGAAAAAAATACTGCGATATTTAGATTACCTAAGAGAGTGATAAAAACTCTATTAACAGATGACAACGCTGGTGCAAGTGACTCACAAATAGTTATTAGAAGACAGTTCGTAGGTACTACAAACGCATCTGGTGCTGTTTCATTTTCTGCTGGAACAAATGAAACATTCGCTAGTTTTTCAAACCTAGATTACTCAATATCAATCTTAACGGCTGGTGGTGGTACAGGAGCTCAAGGTGACCATGTTGATATGACAGGTAATATATCTGGAACTGGTAGTAATACAGTCACCATAACTGATGCGACTGTTCTGGGAGCATCTGCAAAAGTTAAGTTCATAGGAACTGTTACCAAGACATCTGTGACTGCAAGAATTAAAACTACTAATTTATTGAAACAAGTAAAAGTTCTTGCAAGTGATGATGATGGTGCGTATGGTGTAAGAGCGAGTGATAAAGAAATATCACTAGGTCGTGCAGACGTTTATAGATTACAAGCAGTATATGACTCAGAAGATACAAGTGCAGATGCAACTGCACCCACTATGGAAATATCAAGTATAGTTGGTACGTTTACCAGAGGTGAGAAAATTACAGGTGGTACAACAAATGCAAAAGGTAGAGTTCTAACCACAACAACTCCAATGACATATACGCTGAACGGAACATTTGGTGTGACTGATTTTGCAGTTGGAGAAACAATAACAGGAGAGTCGTCTGGTGCGACTGCAACTGTAGGAACTAAAACTGCTGGTAGTAAGATAGTTACACAGAACTTTGAACTTGACACAGGACAGAGAGATAATATTTACGACATAGGTAGAATAGTTAGAAAACCAGGCGTGGTGTCACCAAGTGGTAGATTACTTGTAGTGTTTGACTTTTTCTCACATGGTTCTGGTGAGTTCTTCTCAGTAGACTCCTATAGTCCAGTTGCTGGTCAGATGAACTATGATGATATACCAACATACACAGCCGCAAGAATTGACCCAGATGACCCAGAACCAACTGGTAATTTTGACTTACGAGATTGTTTAGACTTTAGACCAACAGTCGCAGATGTTACAGGTGCATCAACAACTGTTACTGCAACGGATACCATTACAGGTAATTCATTTGACTTTACCTCAAGGTCTTTTAGTGGAACAGGTTCGGTTGTAGTTAACACACCGAAACCAGATAGTTCTTCCAACCACGACTTTGAATTTTTTCTTGGTAAAATTGCAACTATATTCCTAACAACTACAGGTGAGTTTAAAATACTAGAGGGTGCATCAGCAGAGTTTCCACGACTACCAAAAGATATAGACAACGGAATGAAACTTGCGACAATTGACTTGCCTGCATTTACATTCAAACCAACTGATGTTAGAGTAAGAAGAGAAAAAACACAAAGGTTTACCATGAGAGATATTGGTAGACTAAAAAATAGAATTGAAAATATAGAAGCCGTAACTGCATTGTCTTTATTAGAAAGAGATGCAGAGTCTTTTGAAATACAAGATGCAAATGGATTGAATAGATTTAAATCTGGATTTATTGTTGATAACTTTGGTGGACACAGAGTAGGTGATGTTCTACACAAAGATTATCAAGTTGCGATTGATATGGAACAGAACTTACTAAGACCTAAGTGTGTCATGAGAAATGTTGCACTTACTGAGGTTGCAACTTCTGATACTGCAAGAACAACTTCTGGTTATCAAAAGACAGGTGACCTACTAACACTACCATATACATCAAGTGCATTTATCACACAACCATATGCAACAAGAGTTGAGAATGTTCAAACATATCTTATACATGAGTGGGTTGGTAAGATAACTCTAGAACCAAGTGGTGATGAGTGGTTTGAAACAGAGGAAGTTCCAGCGTTGATTATCAATGTTGAGGGTAACTTTAACACTATTCAAGCAGGACTAAGAAATCGAGGTGTTATGGGAACTGTATGGAACGCATGGCAGACACAATGGAGTGGAGTTGTTTCAAGAACTACTGAAACAGGTAGGGGTTTTGGAATGAGAGAAACTATTGTTGAAAGAACAATAGAAACCACTAGAACAGATTTGACAAGAACAGGTGTTAACACACAAGTTGTAGAGAATATAGAGGAAGAGTCACTAGGTAACAGAGTTATATCAAGAGCCATCATACCTTTCGTAAGACCAAGAACTCTAACTGTTACAGGAGAATGTTTCAGACCAGGCATAAGATTGTATGCGTTCTTTGATGGTAAAGACATGAGTACATTTGTTACACCATCTGCTGAAGAGTTTTCTAATGTTACATCACCAGTTGAGGGAAGTCCATTAATTACGAATGGGTCTGGTAAAGCTTCATTCTCATTTAGAATACCAGAGTATAGATTTCAAGGTCAAGAGTCACAACCAAGTTTTAAGAGTGGTGAATTAGAATTTAGATTATCATCAAGTTCAACAAACTTAAAAATTCCTTCTCCACTTTCTGCTGGACAAACAACTTACATATCATCTGGTATTCGTGAAACTGTACAGGAAACAATTATTGCAACTAGAAACGCAGAGGTTGTACAGATGAGTGTTAATCAATCAACAAGTGTTACTGATACATCTACTGTTGCATCTAGAGTTATAGGATTTGCAGATGATGATAGAGATGGTGGTGGTGCAAATAGTGAACCGCCAGATATTACATCTTTTGATCCACTCGCACAAACATTTCTTGTGATAGAAACAGGTGGTTGTTTTCTAACGAGTTTAGATTTATTCTTTTCACAGAAAGATAATATTTTACCTGTTTGGGTTGAAGTGAGAAATGTTGTAAATGGATACCCTGGCCCTAAACTGATACCTTTTGGTAGAAAAGTTTTAGAACCAGCAGATGTCAACATTAACTCAGACACAGGAAATGTTGCAACAACTTTTACCTTTGACTCTCCAATCTTTTTACAAAAGGGTACTGAGTATTGTTTTGTTGTGATGTCTAATAGTTTAGAATACAAAGTATGGATATCACAAATGGGTGAACAAGACGTAGGTGGAACTAAGAGAGTTATATCTGCACAACCACATCTTGGAACTTTATTTAAATCTCAGAATAATAGAACATGGGATGCAGTGCAATCTCAAGACATGAAGTTTACACTACGAAAAGCTGTATTTAATACAGGTGGTGCAACGATATCTATGACTAACGATAATATCTTAGAAGCGAGAACTATTGAAGAGGGTTCTTCTACTCCTGTCTATGCAGAAAAACTTCTTGCAAATCCAATAATAATTACTAACGGAACTACTAAAGTAAAAGTAAATCATAGAAATCATGGAATGTATAGTACCAGTAACAACGTAGTTATAACTGGTGTATCTTCTGGTGTATCAACAACAGTCGCTACAACTGCAATTACTATCTCATCAACAAGTTTAGTCATTACGTCTGCAACAAACTTTCCAAGTTCTGGAACTGTAACAGTAAAGGTCAATAATGAGATAATGTCTGGTACAATATCTGGAACTACACTTTCAAGTTTAACCAGAGGTATTGGTTCTTCAGATGCAGCCGCACACGCAGTTGGTGATACTATAGAACTATATCAAATAAATGGTGTTCCTTTAACAGAGATAAACAAAACTCATACTGCAATTGCAGATATAGGTATTGACTCATACACACTTTCGATAACAAGTACACCATCTGTGACTGGTACATCTGGTGATGTACAGGTGGGTGGAACTTCTGTATTTGCAAGTGCGAACTATAGATTTGAACTAATGCAAAGTGCTATCTCTACATTAGAACTAATAGATACCTCGATTGAGTCAACTGTAAGGACAACATCTGGTACAAGTCCAAGTGGTACAGAAACATCTTTTACAACAGAAACATCTGGAAATGCACAAGCGTTCCCTCTTGGGGAGAACTTTGATTTTGAAACAACTAGATTAGTCGCATCACAAGTCAATGAAACAAACGAATTATCTGGTTCTAAGTCTTTCTTCATAGACTTAAAATTATCAACAACTAATGCAAACTTATCTCCAGTAATCGACTTGGATAGAGCGTCAGTCAACTTGATTGCAAATAGAATTAATAATGTTGACAGTTCATCTGATGTATATCCAACTACAGACTTCAATGCATCAACTGAACCAGATGGTGATAACAATGTTGCAGTATACTTAACTAGAGGTATTGCACTTGAAAACCCAGCGACATCACTCAAGGTGTTCTTTGCAGCCGCAAAGAAATCAACGTCTGAAATTAAAGTTTTACACAAAACTCTAGGTTCTGATGAGTCAGTAGACTTTGATGAAAAGGGGTTTTCATTCTTTAACACAACAGGAACTACAGACTCTACTGTGAGAAATTCTCTATCAGATGAAGATTTTCAAGAATATGTGTTCACCGCTGGTGTTACAGATGATGGTATAGGAGAACCACTACCAGAGTTTTCACAATTTCAAATCAAGATAGTGATGCAAGGCACAGATGCAGCTAATCCACCACTACTCAAAGATTTACGAGTTATAGCGTTGGCAACATAAGATGAGTGACTATATAAAAGTACAAGGGTATAATGGTTTAGTTAGAGATACTAACAGTCATGCAATTATAAATAAAGATAAAACTGCATATAATCTCGCAAAACGAAGAGCAGAAGAAGCTCAAAAACAAAGAGATGAAATAAGAGGTGCATCAAGGGAGATAAATAATCTTAAATGTGAGATGCATGAAATTAAGAGTATGTTAAAAACATTATTGGAAAGAGACTAATATGGCAATATCAGCAACACAAATCGCAACAAGTAATACACTTGAGAATTTTAGACAACAATTCAACAATCTTCAGACTGATGTTAATGGATTAGAATCTGGAACTCTCACATTTAGTTCAGTTAGTGCAACAACCACATCTACCTCTGCACTCAACATCTTAGAAGACGGAACAATAGTCTTTGAGGGTGCAACTGATA
>Ga0181415_1000199_pt1 | contig 16531 bp, 23 predicted proteins | sample 38SPOviralmetaG_FD_130140 | JGI IMG/M metagenome (GOLD analysis project Ga0181415, IMG submission 130140) | Marine viral communities from the oligotrophic San Pedro Time Series (SPOT) site, San Pedro Channel, CA, USA - 38 SPOT_SRF_2012-12-11 | ecosystem: Environmental > Aquatic > Marine > Strait...
CCGGATTGGAAAGGGTCCCGCCGCTGACGGGGTGGGAAGATGATCTGAGCAAGAGGACATATCTGAATCGGTCGGGGACCGGCCATGATATGTTTAGCGACAGCGATCTTAACCGTCGAAAGGCTGAAGACCAGTATGTGGATGGAGTTTGGGTGGACCCCCGAAGAGGCGTACCAAACGACAGATACTTCGAAACCCGCACGCTGGGCATGGAGGACCCCCCAGCCGACGGCCTGGTCGGGCTCGTTAATCAGTTCCGGGGATCGGACGCCTGTGCGATGGCCCCCGAAAAATGCATATCCGGTAGTAAGATGCAACTCGAGAATAAAGGCGAGAATAAAGGCGAGAATAAAGGCGAGAAGAATGTAATATCTGGAGTTTGCGCTCTTCCAGAAAGAACCAAGTGTGTAGATTTCCCCGGCATGCGCCAGGTGAGGGGGGACCCCGGGATTGTCGTTCAACCAATGAATGGGTATAACTGGGCTAACGTGCGGGGGATCGAGGAGGGGACTTTTATGAGTGACGACAAATTATATGGAGAAGTATCTGTTAGATCATATGATAATTTTTGCCACGGCCGTTGTAAAAAGAAAACCGACCCGACAACCGAAAATAGCGGCGATTTTCTTTCGGCGGAATCTTGTAACGGCGGTGTTGGAGAATGTCATGAAAAAATATCACAATATGAATGCTCCCGTTACTTAAACGATTAAAATTATCTATTCTATATTAATATAAAATGGATAATACTGTCGTACCTTACACTTTAGAAACAGATAGTTCTGAAGAATCGGATGATTCAGATTCTTCAGAAGAAGGAAATCTTTTAACAAATAATTTAGGAGTGTTCAATGATAAATTTGAAACAAAAGACGTTCGATTTATGAATCAGGAAAAAGCAGAAGACTATCAACTTAATCGTAATAAATTATTTACACCTGAAATAATTAAAAAATTTATTACTGTCTTTAAAAATGATACTGAATTGACTAAAGTAATATCATTGAATGAAGATTTTAAAATTCCAACAAAAAATATTATCGGTTTCAAAATAGTGAGATCTTCTTTTGCTACGGATAGTACCACCTTATCTCACTTTGATTTAAGTATTCCGGAAATACCCGAAATAGCGTGCGATATAACTGATACAGGTAAACATATTATTTCCCGAATACCATTAACACAAACGAGCACTGGTATTTTTGCTCATTGTCAATTTCTTGAATATCTTCCAATCAATCGTTATTTTTATCCGACTACTCTTGATAAATTAACACTCACTTTGACAGAAGATTTAAAAGGATACTTTGTATTTGAAATTACTTATTTAAATGAAAAAGTTCATAAGGGTTAAATTAATTCATAATTATTAATTTCATTATTCACAACTAAATTAATTGTATCTTTCATTAAAGGAATATTTATTTTTTCATTGATTTCTTCTGAATTATTTAAATATGGTTGAGTATTCATTTCGATTAAAATTAGACTTTGATCTTCTTTGACTAAATAATCATTTCCTATTAAAAGATAAGTGTATTCGTCTGTTTCTTCTAAAATATCTTTTAATTTTTCTTTCATTAACAAGGCATGAACTTTCAATTTTTGGTGTAATTCTTCTTGAGGATCTAAATAAATAGGTATTCTTTCTGAATAATTTGAACCACATACATTCGCAGAATAATTCAATGATTTTTTATCATATTTTACATTATGGATTCTTTTCTTTAATCCACGATATAAATATAATTGTTTGTTATGAAGTATCATAAATGTTCTTAAAGTATACTTGTAACCCTGGTATAAATCTAAATCCATAATTCCTTCTTGAATGATAAATTTAGGACTTATTTCAATTGATCTTAATTGATCTGTAGTTTTACACATAATATGTTTTCCACAAGATCCATGAATATATTTAATAAACCATATTTTATCTTTCTCATAATTATCTTTTAATAGATCTTCCGAAGAAGTATATATTTTTGGAGTTATTCTATTATCATCAAATAATAACCCCATTTGTAATTTATTATTTAATTGGAGACTGAAACTTTTATCAATTCTTTTGTAAATTATTTTAGTTTCATCTATCAATTCGGAATCAGATAAATAGGTGAATATTTTATTCGGTGGTAATTCTATATCTATTTTTTCAAATATACTTTTACAACTATCCCATATTATATTATCCATTATTGAATAAGTATGTTATCAATATTTAAATAGTTAAACTATTTAAATATCAATAATGAAAATATCTTAAAATTTAAAAACACCTTTATTTCTTTGGTGGATCCTCCTCTCCACCTCCCTCCTCCTCTGCGGGAGCACCACACGCAGCACCACACGCGGTGCAAGGTGCCCCATTGTGAACTAAATAATCATTCGCGAAATAATTATAAATACGATTCATTTGAACATTGTAAACATTCTGTTTTGTTTCAATTGTATCTATTTTAACTACCTTTTCCCACGAATTGTCTATCTTAAATAATTCATCATTTACTAAACAATATTGAATCTCAGACCAATAATATGTATCATTTCTCTTGATATACACATAATGAGAACCGTCCAATTCTAATGAATCATTGATTTTGTAAATTTTATTCGATAAATCTAACCAAATATTCTTGATTTTAGATTCCCGAAAAAAACCACTAAAGGTTGATAATTCTTTCTTTTGTAAGATTTCCATATTTTGAATATTCTCCAAGCCATTAATTTCATAAGTTACCAATTCATCATTAATCTTTAAATCTTCCACTTTTTTAGTTGTCTTATCTTTTAATGTAATCAATGTTCCTTCAAGTAATGGCATTATATTCTTATTAATTATAAATATTTTAAATATTTAAATTCTTTCAGCGAAACCAGCACACGTTTCACAGAAATGATGAACTAAATAATTCTCCGCAAAATATGTCCTATTTCGACTAACTTCTATATTGTATACTTCCACTTTTTCATTCTTCTGCTCTATCGTATGAATTTCTTCATAATGTTCTCTATCCGTAAATAATTCATCTCCTATTCTCGCATTTTCCGCAGGTAAAAACTTAAATTCATTGTCCCTCTTTACATGAATGATATGTTTATTTGTTAATTTAAGTTTCTCATTCAGAATTAAATATTGATCGGCCGGATTCACCCAAATATTTCTAACCTTGCTATTCTTAAACGATCCTTCCATTGAATCTTGAGACCAATTCATAATCTTAACTTTGTCTTTCTTTCTTAAATTTGACAATCCTTCAACATGATAGGTCAATACCTGATCACCTAATTTTAAATCTTCAATTGCTTTCTGTTCATGATTGGGTAATGTGATTTTAGTTCCTTTTAAGAAACAAACTGCTGATAAATCTGCCCAAAAAAGTGTATTATTACTTTGTCTAGCTAATATAGAATCAGTTGAATTCGGTGTCCCGCTTAATGCTGATGTTATTTTTTCATAACCATCTGATGCATTTGTATTAGTAAAAGTATTTGCTCCAATAGTTACAACACCTGCGTTTGTCATTGTTACATCTCCTGATAATGAGGCAACCGTAGGGTCACCGGAACTATCTCCAATTAATATCTGTGTATCACCCAATGCTTGAGCAGTAATAGGAGAAGTACCACTTCCTAATAAAACTGAACCATCAGTCAAGGTGGTGGCCCCAGTCCCTCCTTGGTTTACAGTAACTGTTTCCGATATTCCCGAAAATAAGGAAAACTGAATCGCATGTGCTCCTGATGAACCAACTATCCCACTTGTTCCATCATAATTAAAATTAGATGCACCTACCATAGCAAATCCATGTCCTGCATTTATACTACCACCAGTAACATATAGGAAATCCCCTAATCTTACATTTATAGGACTACTAGTACTACCAGTACCCGCAGCAAAATCACTAGTCCTTGTGAATACTAAATCTGCATCCGCACTAAAAGTTGCAATATATATCCCATTATTTAGATTGGATGAACTATTCGATAGAGTAGAAGAACCCGGTGTTCCAAGATAATCTTTTATTAATATCCTATTACTACCACTTGTGATACTAACACTATCGATTGATAGAGTACCTTCACTCTTATCCCAGTTTATTCCACTAACCGTTAAATCACTAGTATAAGTCAGTGTTGATTCGGTCCGTGAATTGGCGGCTGTTAATTGTGAAACGCCTGTTGTTGCTGCATCAGCAGGTTTCAATACATGTAATCCTTGAGCAGTAGTGTCAACATATGCTTGGACGGATGCACTGGTGGGGACTGTGATATTTGAACCTGTTAAGAAAGTATTATCATCTATTATCTGGGTGGTACTAGCTTGTGATGTCCGATTGCTCATTTATAATTTATAGTAATATTTTTTTTAATCTTATTTAATTTTATTTATCTCGTGCGATTATCGATAATTCGGCCGTCATCCTTCCAGTCCCCTTTAATATTTGGATCCCAGTATTAGCCCCCCCAACAGTAAATGTATAAGGGGTACCTCCCTCAGCATCGACGGCAATAATTGTAATAGTAACATCGTAATAATGGTTAGGGTCGATGACAACAGAAGATGGAGCAGTTAAAAATATTGACTTAGCATTTAGTGATGTATTAGTTAGTACTTTGAGAGGCCCTACTGCAGTTTCCGACGCGGGTTGAATACTTGTTATTGTTTGTCCTTCAGTTAGTGCTTGCGCTGTCCCGTCTGTCTTTGTCCACCCAGCTGATCCTATACCACTTATTTCATATGTATTAACATGTGTGGGATCACTCCCATGAAACATGGGGTTTCCACTCAAACTTGTTATTTTACCCGTTAATGAAGATATAGTCATAGGATTTACGTCACAAAGATAATTATATTTCTTTGCTTTATGACTTACAGATAAAAATAAATTGGAAATATTACGACTCTCATTCGGAATAATTATCCTATCCTTTATATCCTGGTTCGAATCATTGCTCGCACTGTTTGTATGAACATTAAATTCATTAATCTGTAGACAGAATGCAGCTCTTTCCGGTTTATCCGCTAACACAGAATTAAAAGTCACAAAGTTATCTAAATATAACTCTGATTGTTTATCAATGATTAACGGCTCAAATAATTCAATATTAAATTCACCTCCCGTCCCTAAAGATGTATTTGAGGAGTCGCCGGTAGCTCCATCGTTAATATCCAATATCAAAGTCTTTTTTCTATTTCTCGGCATACTATACCCCGAATTTTGAAACATCTGGAAAGCATTTCCATTCTCCATCCTATTTTATACTTCAGTAGATAAATTATTCTTCAAAAATAACTTAATAAATTTTTACTTAAAATTAAAATAATTCTTACTACTATAATATGTTCGGTTTTAAGTTATTGATCCAATCCGCTTTTGTTCTTTTCAATTACGCGTTAGGAGGGAATGGAGATGTCATGCCTATAGTGGGCGGTAATATGCCTGTGGGCGGTCAAAGAGATCCCAATGATTGCTTAATTGGTGCCGGTTTCACTTGGTGTGAAGAGACCCAGAATTGTATCCGTAGATGGGAAACCCCCTGTGCTGATAATTATGCTGATTGTAACGACTGCTTGAAAAGACAAAGGAATGGTGAAAATATCGCGTGTCCCACGCAATGTGATACTGTATCCCCCACCTGTGAAACCGACGAAGACTGTGGTAATACTCATTTCTGCAGACCCACAACTATGAATATTGACGGTCCTAAAGAATGCGTCTTATACTCTGAAGAAGGAGATTCGTGTGGTGGATACACCTTACCCGCGTATCAAAGTAGGTGCAAACCTTCATTCGAGTGTGCCAACACAGCCGGTCCCATGATCGCAGATGCTCCGGGAACATGTATGAGACCGTGTGATCCCCCAGGTGTACGTGATGCATATGGAAATTGCAGAAGTATTCGAGGACCACCAATTATGGTTCCGGGACCCGTCTTAACTGGAACAGTTGACGATATAGATTGTAATTCAGAATGTATGCCTCTACCGTGCGTTGCTCCTGGTCCGGACTGTGAATATACTCCACCCGAACCAAATGAATGCGGGTGTGCTACAGAATGTGGGGAGATCAATTGCTATGCTGTATATCCTTTACCGGCGCCAATGCCTAGTCCGCCCACGCCTAGTCCGCCCACGCCTAGTCCGCCCACGCAAGTTTGTTCCGAAGTTATGTGCATGATGTATTGTGAAAATGGGTGGCAGATCGACGAGAATGGGTGTAATATGTGCGCGTGTAACAGCTTGCCCCCCGATACTAATAATCAAGAACTTTGCCCCATACCTTATCAAGAGTGTAACAATGAATATGTGTGTCCTAAAGTTACCGAGATAACTCATTGTGGAGAAGGTGGTATTTCGGGATATACAACATATCAATTATCATTGGTTGTTCAAAATCCAAACATTATGAATATTTACGCATTGTTCGGTGATAATAAATTTAATACATTCACCCCCGCAGGCCAATTGGTTGTGCCCGGAGCATACCAAGTCAGCAATATTTTTGGAACTAACTTAGGAGGAGTTCCCGAAAGCACCTATCAGTTTTCAAAGAATTCAATGTATGACTCATGGTTAACAATTGGAATAACTGACGGAGACCCCGAGAATAAATTGGGCACGATTGGAATTGATTTTGAATCTTGGAACTTAAATACGCCCCTTATTGTAGACAACGGCGCAGTTTTCTTATTAGATCCCGAAGAAAGGTCCACTAATTTAGAAGAAATTGTTGTGGGTCAACTTACGATTCCAAATGATGTAAGTGCAAATATGATCTTAAATGTTCAAGGTAAATTCTTTGGAAACAATCAAGGGACGTGGAAAGAATATCAGATTAACTTTGAAATTGTTCCGCCGGTGAGAATTGACGGTGAAGGTTCTATACCCGACAATTGTTCGGTATGGTATGACGGGTGTAATACGTGTCAAGTAAGGGATGGTCAACTCGGAGCTTGTACCAGAATGATGTGTTTCAGAGAAGATACACCCTATTGTATGAATTTTAATAATGGTCATTAATTATTTTTAATCTTTAATTTATTTTATTAACTACTAATATATGATTCAATATATATTCTTAGTTTCTTTAATTCTTTATTCATTAAATAAAAAGAATAAAATTGTTGAAGGCACACAAAATACTATCTGTTGTGGAAATTTAAGACAAGAATTGATCGATATGAATACTTCGGTTGAGGGACCTCCTGAAGCAGTGAAACGATGTTTCCCCCCGGATTATAAATATTCTAAGAACCCATGTAAATCTTCTGGTAGCTGTCCTGAAGCGTGTGCCGGAGATGACAATAATTGTGTTCCAACAATGGCAGGGGGATATTGTAAAATGGGGGACGATAAAAAAATATACAAAAATGGTCACTTCATAAATTTAGGGGAAGAAGATAAAGGTAAAGAATTATCGGATAGTGCTCGAGCACGTCAAAGATATATTAGAAGGTATTCCCATAAATCTAATCCATGGTCAAGGAGTGATGATGAAGATGATGAAGATGATGGAGATGATGGAGATGGTCCCAGGAATAGACGACAAAATAGACGAAGAAGACAAAATAGACGAAGAAGACAAAATAGACGACAAAACCGAAGAGCAAGTTTTGAAGACTATGAAGAAGATTATGATGATTTTGAATCTCAGGCCGGATTTGAACCCCACGATGAAAGTATGCTTGGGAAAATAGGCTGGATTATTATAATAGTATTAGTAATCTTATCTGCTATTTTTCTGTATATCAATCGAGGAAAGATTATGGGTAAATTTAAAAAAAAGTCAAAGGGAAATGGAAGTCAGCCTCCGGCAAGTCAGCCTCCGGCAAGTCAGCCTCCGGCAAGTCAGCCTCCGGCAAGTCAGACCCCGGCCCCAGCAAGTCAAGCAAAATAACTTAAAGATTAATTTTAAATTAGTAGTATAATTATGAGTTGTGCGGATTGTAAGGATTTTGATGCTGCTGTGCAGAAGCTACGTTCTTTCTTCACCGGAAAGGGATTTATTGAGGTTCACCCTCAAAACAGACTGAGTATTCTAGCTGCCTGTGAGGACCCAACCACAATGGCTACATACAATTATGCGGGGAATGTATGGCCTCTTCCTCAGACGGGTCAAATGTGGCTCGAGCATTATCTCCTACAAAATCCTGAAGAGAAGGGTTTCTTCTGTGTTAGCACCAGCTACCGCAATGAACCGAACCCTGTCCCGGGCAGACACGACCTTATCTTCCCAATGTTTGAATTTGAGAGCAAGGGTGATATGGATGATATGCTTCAGCTTGAGAAGGAACTCCTAGAGCACCTTGGTTTTAGTAAGGATATGTATCCGAATAATCTATACCCCGAGGGAGATTATAATGATGTAGCAAAGAAGTATGAAGTAGATATCTTGGAGCACGAACATGAAGATCAACTTGAGAAGGATCATGGTCCGGTATTCTTTCTGAAGAATTTCCCAGAGAGAACCAGCCCCTTCTGGAATATGGCCCGCAATGATGACGGTGAAACGGCCAAGAAGGTTGACGTTATCATGCACGGCATTGAGACAATTGGTTCGGCTCAGAGAAGCTGCGATAAGGAACAAATGAGAAAGCAGTTTAATGAAATTTCGGGTGGAGAATACGCCAATATGTTATTCTCACAGTTCAGCAAGGAAAGGGTTCTTAACGAAATGAATGATTTTCTGAGCAAGGAGTTTTTCCCTCGTTTTGGTGGTGGTATCGGCATGACCCGTATGATTCGGGCTCTCAAGATGTCGAACCTTATTTAGATTTTGTTCTTTCCGCCATATCTTCTGACGCAGCCCTGACCCACTCTTTACCTTGAGGGGTTAATTTTTTCCCTTTATCTTGTTTAGGTTTCTTTTCTGGCTTTGCTTTGCCTTTTAGTTTCTTCTTTTGTTCTGCCTCTGAAACATTTTTGAGTATTTCAACCTGTAATTCTTCCAATTCATCCCCTAATCCTTTCTTTTTAGGAGGTTCTTCTACTTTAGGTTTAGGAGATTCTTCTTTATGACCCGCACTAAATAATGAATGTTGGTAATCAACATGACCAAATGTATTGTTTAAAATGCTCATAAATGTTTTACTGTGCCCACTTCCTGGACCTGCTCTCCCCGTCCAACTTCCTGGACCTTTTTTACTCGTCTTCCAGTCCCAACAAAAACAGGTTTGTAGTCCATGGACAAGTTCGTGTTCAAAGGTTAATACCATACAAGATAAAACCGAATCGCATCGGTTTTTATCGTCCATATTTATATACTCTTTTTCTTCCTTTATCATTTTGTCAATTACATTTTTAAACACTTTTGAAGATAATTCAATTGTAATTGCTTTACATTTCCCTTTGATATCACAATATTGTTTTCCGGAAACTTTTGTACACCTATGATTCCAACAGATCGTCCACATACAATCTAATTCTTTTGCTAATTTTGATAATTCATTCTTGAAAAAATATTTATCATACAATTCAAACATATATTTCATTTCTTTGTCACCAATTAATGATTTATAATTCTCTAAAGTGATTTCTTTACCCACTTTCTTAACGATTTTCTTCTTGATTTTTTCTCGGTATTTCTCAATATCTTCTTTACTGATTTTATTTTCGGCTAATCTTTTACACATTTCATATCCCCTTGGATCCTCCTCTTCCCTCTCTATCTTCACACCCTTAAGAGCTTCCTTCATTACTTCATCAATTTTATCTAATTCTTTTTTATCTATTTTTATATCTTTCTTTGTTTTCTTTTTCTTTTCTTTCCTTTGAATTGTGCTTTCTACAATCGGATCTTCTACCATGATTTCCATTTGATTTCTTTCTCGCAATATTTTAAATAAAGGAAGAATATCCTTCTGATTTTGAATAATTGATCTAGCATATTCTCTCCTTATATCTTTTTTTCGTTCTTCTGAAGTTGTTTCTTTCTTTAATTCTCTCATTAACTTATCTTTGTATAACGTTTCTTTTCTCTTTAATTGATACAAATCTTGAATATCTTTCATTCTTTCTTTTGACTCATTCAGTTTGATAAATTCTTTCTTTAACTTGGAATATTCTTCTTTTGATTCGGAGACTAGTTTATTCTGATCGTCTAATTCACTTTTAATTTTCATATAACGATTTAATGTTTCCAGATTGTATCCTTTAATATCTTGAATATCTTCGGAATAATCATAGGATCCATTTATATTCTTATGTAGTTCGATTGATTTATCATTAAAATGATTGTATTTGGGTAATTGGATTTTGATTTGTTGGCCACATTCACCACTTGTTGAACCGCAACTAAAGATTAATTCGTTATCTTTTTCTGAAAATTTTTTTATTTTTTCACATCCCTTACATTTTCTGTGTTTTTCTTTTCCCGATAAAAAGGATAATTTTTCTTTGTGAAATTTATCAAATACTTGAAGATATTCTGTTTCCATTATATTTAACTATTTATTTTATTTTCTTCATTTTCACCTGTTTCAGTGGTTTTGTTTAATGTTTCATTTACGTATTGATGAAGAAATAAAAGGTTGGCATTGTTTTCCAGTGTGACTTGTTCTTTCATTGTCATCCGGTGATATAGAACATATCCTCCAATACATAAAATGAATATCATAAATAAATTAATATAAAATTTAGTATTATCTTGTTTCACAATTTTTTGTTGAATTTTTGAAGCTTTTTTTTGCGGGAATTTAATTAAATCATAATCAACTAATTTTGGTTTAATTAAAGTCATTAATTAAAAAGTAAGATTATTTTAAAATATTCTGGACTTATTTAAACAAAGTTACCTTGCTGAACAAGTAATAAATAATAACTCGATAATCCAACTAATGTTGTTACTAACCAAAAAGGAGTAGTAGTCTCATCTTTGTTTAGACCAAATGTTCTAAATTCACCGTTCGGTTTAAACATTCTTGGATGCTTTATTTTATACAAACCAAAACAAGCCACTAAATAAATCCCAATCGATTTTAATAAGACTTCGTTGAAATTAAACATTTCTATATATTTGTAGATATATATTTTTTTACACAAAAACCCACTCATTCTCACTTGTGATTCGTTTCAACGGACTTCCATATTCTTTTAATTCTGCCTCCAATAAATGGATCATAATATTTTTTTTTGTATCCGATATTCCATAGATCGTATAACTATCGAGGAAAGGAATCACTCCTCTAAAATTGGATTTGATAAATTTGGACATGAAATTGTATTTTTTACTAATATGAACTTTATGATGTTTTGTTCTTTCGTTCATTAAATGGATTAATTCGTTGAGGGGCATTTTCTTATTTTTTTGTTCATTTAAAATGCTGATTAACGCCGAATGCGCAATTTCAGTTCCTTTTTCCAACGAAATATTCCAATTTAACTTGTGCCCCATTTTTATACTTGTTTTTAGATATTATTCAAATAATCCTTAAATTTCTATTTTTTTAATTTGAATTTAAAATATTATTGACTTTATAAGAATGCCCAAGAAAAAATCCCTCAAAAGAGCAAAATTATTATCTAAAAAAAAATACGAGGAATACATCAAGAAACGACAAAAGAAAAAGAAATTAACTCAAAAACAAAAAAAAGATTTAGATCATTCTCTATTTATCAAATACTGTCGGTGCATTAAAAAACTTAAATACGATAAGAAAACTAAAAAAAATATGGAATATCCTTTCTGTACAAGTTCCGTCTATACAAAAAGAGGATTTAAAACTCCTAAGAACATTAAGATGAAATGTAAACAGTATCGGTAAATTATTATCTATGTAAAACTATAACAATGGATTTACAAACTTTATTTTTGGGAGAACCTGAATACGATGAAAATCGTAATATTATTAATCGTAAGTTGGGCGTTCAAAATATGATTGCATGGCTCGCAGTTGGTCTCGTCGGATACCGATTAATGTGTCGCGGGGGGAAGAAACAGAAAGGTGGCGACCTCCCGTCTCCATTGGTGTTTTTGTTTTTGTATTGCGTGCTGGGTGCGGTGGTCTCCATTGTAGGAGCAATTTACCCGGGCTGGTGTCATAGCTGCGGCGGCGGGTGGGTCCGATTGTTTTTTGTCGCGTTTAGTTTCATAATTCTTCCGTTCGTCGTTGTGGGCCTAGGCTGGCTTTTCGGCATCATATTTACTGTCATGGCTGTCGGTGAGCCGTCGTCGCAGAATCAGACCGCCAACACCATCGGAACGATCTTTGGCGCGATCGTAGGGTTCATCTTAACCGCCTTGGGGGTGGTGGCCGTGTCGCAGGCTGACTAGTTATAGGCGGCCACCAACGCCAGCAGCGTGGCCGCCTGGTCTTTAAATTAAAAAATTATTTTCTATGTGAAGGTATAACAATGGATTTACAAACTTTGTTTTTGGGAGAACCTGAATACGATAACAATGGTAGAATTGTTGGTCGCAAGTTGGGCGTTCAAAATATGATTGCGTGGCTATTTATTGGTCTCATCGGCTACCAATTAATGTGTCGCGGGGGGAAGAAACAGAAAGGGGGAATTTCAGGATTTTCTGAATTTTGGGAGATTTTGACGGAGGTGATGCCGAGCGCAAAAAGATGTCTCATAACTTTACTGGCGGTATTGGCCGTAGGGGGCATGGTCGCGGGTGGCTATTTATTGGTCTCATTGGCTACCAATTAATGTGTCGCGGGGGGAAGAAACAGAAAGGGGGCGACGGGAAAGATGGCCTTGTGGCCGCGTTCGGGTGGTGCTTTGTGGGGTGGTGGTGGTCTTTGTGCTTCTGTCTGGAGCTGCATCTACGGGCGCGGGCTTGGAGAAGGCTTCTCGATCTCCTTAACCTTGGTATTGAGGCGGGTCCTCCGGCTCCCGGGATCCTCGTTCGAGCGGCGGGAGTAAGTTCTCGTGGTGATTATTTTAAACAATAATCACATAGATATATTTTTTGTCCCTCTATGTTTAACAAGATCTGCTCAAATGTATGCGTATGAATATGAAACTTTGAATTCAAACACTTCTCATACAATCTTTCCAATTTGATTTTTTTGAGGACCGATAATAATTCTTTATGAAAATGATTTATTATCTCATTCTCCGTATTAAAATATCGTATGTCTATTTCAACTTCAAAACCAGAAAATAATTCCGATGAAGCTACCAATGTGCGATTATAAATATTCATTATTTTATATACTTATAATATAAATGGAACTTGCTGAACGTTTTAATCAAAGTGGTGGAGGATATTACAAAAAACCAAAAGTATCAGTGAAACAAAGCGGAGGTAAGAAGAAAATGTTATCTCCAAGAGAAGAAAATTGGAAGAAAAAATATTTACTTCAAAAAAAAGAATGTGAACGTTTGAAAAAAGAAAATTCAATACTCAAAAATAAACTAAGTAAATTTGATTTAAACAAATAAATAGTAAAAATATTATAAAATGGAAACTATTATCCTCGATTTTGAAACAAGCGGACTAAACCCCTATCACGATGATATCATTGAAATTGGATGTAAACTTAAAGACAAAGACATTACATTCACAACTCTTCTTAAACCCAAATCGGGGAGACCAGTCTCGAAAAAGATTACCGATATTACAGGGATCTATAACAAAGATTTAAGAGAAAAAGGGAAACCCTGGCTAATCGCGTATCAAGATTTCTTCAATTGGATTGTCGAACATATCAATACTTCCCTAGTTAATGCCATCGTTTCTCACAATGGAACAACCTTTGATTTTATCTTCCTGAAACGTCTCCTCAATGAACTGAAAGAAAGCGGAGAAGATATTTCTAAACTTGATTGTAGTAAGTTAGTCTTCATTGATACACTTCTATTGAGTCGAAGAGTTCTTCCAAATCGTTCCTATTATTCCCAATCAACACTCGCAAAAACATTTCAAATTCCTATTGTAGACGCTCACAGAGCTCTGGGAGACGTAATTGTTCTAGAACAAATATATTCAAAATGTGTCTCGGAAGTGTGTCGTCTTAATAATTCTGGATTTAATAATCCAGTCCTGATTAAGGAATATATTGATCTTGATATTTAATCTAGATATTTAAACATTTGTTAATATTCTAATTGATAGAATTACTATGTTGTGGTTGGTTACACCTCTTCTTGGATCTATCAAAAATTATGTGAAATATAAACAATTTAAGATTTTAATCTTTTTACGGACTCCTCTCTTGTATATTTTTATCTTTTTATTGATTCAAGAAACTAACATTTGGAAACTATTAATCCTTGAACGTTGGTTTCTTTTGTTGTATAAATCTATTTTATCGCTGTATCGCAATGATTACATCAATAAAAAAGAAAAATATATTCAAAAATATTGTCTCAAATATAGAGAAAATTAATATTTATATCCATATCCCCATCTCCAAGGGAATGGCATGGTTGGAGAAGCAAATATTCGCATTGTATAATAAATAATCTTTGACAGTAAAGAATTATAATTATTGTCAATTAAATAATTGTATAATCTCAAATCCGCCTCCTTTCTTAGATTATATGAACCACCTTTCCAGTAAGCATAATCATGTATAAAACATTCTTTTTCAAAGGGGGCGTTTGACATATTCAATAATTCTAAAAGAGCACTTAATGCCGAACATCCGTCCCATGTGAATTTATAAGGTGGATCATCTAACTGACTTTCTTCTTTTAATTTTCTATATAAGTTTTCATATTCTCTATTGCTATACGGTTTTCTATACGTAATTAAATAAAAAAATAAACTCATCACGAATAAAGATAGATATATTTTACTACAATCAATGACTAGAAGAATAAAAAATAAATATATTAAAAATTTAAAAAATTGGTATGCTATCATTTGTAAGAAACATAGAAATTAAAATATCTAAAGATAATATACTAAGGATAATATAAATATGACAATAGATAACAAAGATAGTAAAGATAGTAAAGACAATCAAGAAACATTGGTCCAAAAAGTAAACGAAATTCAATCTTTTTCATGTCTCGAAAGATTTGATAGACGAGACGAACCGTGGAAAGGTCAGAAAGGATTATACTCAAAACGGTGGAAACGTTTTCTAAAAAAAAATAAAAAATTAAAAGATTTACAATTAAAAGATTTCAAATTACAAGATTTCAAATTACAAGATTTCAAATAAGTTTCTTTTCACAATTTCATTTTTTGTTCTTCGGTTAGAAGACTAACTATCTTATCATTTTTTTGATCCAATTCTTCATACATGATTGTTAGTCTTTCACACTTGAACTTGTAGCGTTCATTTTCTTCGGTTAATACCTTATTCTTCTGTTCTAGTTCTCGGAGGTGGTCTATTAGTTTATTAATTCCAGGGATTAGTTCGGGTGATTCTGTATCATAAGTCATGTCCATTTTATTACAAAAAAATAGATAATAATTATCAAATTTAACAATTTAACGATTTAACAATTTAACAATTTAAAGAATCAATGAAAGATCACCTTACAGTCGAGACATTTCTCTCGGCGGAGGAGTAGACGAAACCGAAAATGAGAATTCAGTTTCTGTATCCGACCCTGAAGAGTTCACTACTTTGATGTCCCAATAATTTTCTGGTTCTTGGAGGAAAACCCCAATCTTGTTTTCTGGACAATCATAGTTGGGATTGATCAAGTGGAACCCTCGATTGATCCCAACTAGATCGCGATATTGTTCGCCAATCTTTTCCCCGTCCTTCAGATTGTAGATGCCATAACCATTCTTGAAAATGTCTCGGTCAATTACAACAGCCGAATCAATTGATTCACCTGGATCCTTTTCCGAAGTGGTGAAGCGCATTGTTCCCGAAACTTCATCATACTTTTCCTCGGTTGTGTTTTTCTTTGTCTTTTGGGTCTCCTTGATCGGCTTCACCGGGTAGTTCTTCTTCTTGGTCGTTGGAATCTTCCTCTTTCGGTAATAAGTTTTCTTTTCACCGGTGCCCTTCTTGAACTCTGCATTGCTCACTGAACCACTTTCAGAACTCCGAATTTCGTTGTCTAGCTTCCGTTCACCCACAATAATTTCACCACCACCCTTGCCGTTTGGAAAGTTTTCCAAGCAATCATTACGGAAATGCCAAAACATTGAATCATCAATGTCCACTCCGTGAATGGTCACGTCCGACCACTTCGCTTCGGGGTAGGTGTGACCTTCCCTTTGGCCCAAGTTCCGAGTGTGGATGAAGGAACCTTCTTCGTTCTTGGAGAACTTGTGGGAATCGAGAAAGACGTCCATTGTTCTTTTATCGTTTGAATTGTTTGTAAGTTAATCGTTTTAACAAACTATCAAATTTGATTGCTTGGTTTAGTTTTGTAGTAAACTAAACTAAACCAATTAAGAATGGAGAAACAAGACATTGAACAAGGTCAAAGTGAAAAGGCACCTCTCACACGTGGCGGATCCGGAGCAGCATCGGAAGGTAAGAAGGCAGAAGGGAAGGCGCAAATGAAGGCGCAAATGAAGGCGAAAATGAAGGCGAAAGTGAAGGCGAAAGCACAGGAAAAGATCCCTCAAAGTATCCAAAAGAAGGGTCAGCAAGTGGCGGA